>Ga0307374_10001343_pt1 | contig 45539 bp, 56 predicted proteins | sample OX3MG_FD_202532 | JGI IMG/M metagenome (GOLD analysis project Ga0307374, IMG submission 202532) | Soil microbial communities from Risofladan, Vaasa, Finland - OX-3 | ecosystem: Environmental > Terrestrial > Soil > Coastal area > Acid sulfate soil | place: Finland: Risofladan, Vaasa | collected...
TATCATCCGGGCCCGAGGTAACCCGCATTGCGCGGTTCACCTCAATCAAGGCCGAATAGTAGGCTGCAATCTGATCCTGTCATCCATCACAAAGAGAAGGCTTGACCACGGGGGCGTCCATAGTAGACTTCCCCAGATTCGTGAGCAGGTTAAGAAACGGCGCGCTCCGAAGTCCTCAGCCAGCATTCAACACGACCCTACCCCATAAGCCTTGTGTCGCAGCCGCGGACCCTCCCGTTGAAATCGACTCATTCCCCAGTTGCTGCCCTTTTCGCCGGTGCTTTATCCAGAGGCAAGTTAGGATAGTGCTTACCGTCACTCAGTATTAGACAGATCGTTTTTCAGCTACGCAACGCCCGGTAACCGAAAGTGTATCGGGTGTTTTACTTATGTGCAGGATTCATAAAACTGTCAACACTTTAACGGAACGCCTAGGGCTATGCCCGGCTTTTGTGTAAATCCGCTCACTGCAGCTATCAATCTTTGGACTTGGTTTTCTTGGCTGCCTTGGCGCTCTTCTTGGCGGTTTTCTTCTCGGCTTTCGCCGCTGTCGCTTTGGCCTTTTTGGCGGTTTTTGCCGCTTTCTTTTCGGCCTTGTCCGGTTTGGCGGACTTTTCCGCCTTGGCTTTCTTGGGCGTCTTGGCAGGTTTCTCTACGACTTCAATCTCCGGCTTAGCCGCCTTGGACTTCTTGGCCTTGGCTTGCTCATCTGCGACAACAGCCATCTGCGCTTCCCGATCCACCAGCTGCATCACTGCCATGGGTGCCTTGTCGCCAGGGCGGAAACCGTGCTTCAGGATGCGCGTGTAACCGCCGGGACGCGACTGATAATGGGGACCGAGATCGGTGAACAGTTTGACCACGATGGCATCATCACGCAGACGCGCAAATGCCAGCCGGCGTTTGGCCACGCTGTCCTGCTTCGCGAGGGTGATGAGTGGCTCAACAAAGCGCCGCAACTCCTTGGCTTTGGGTACAGTGGTGTGAATGGTCTCGTAGCGCAGCAACGCCGCCGCCATGTTGTTCATCAGCGCTTCACGGTGTGCGCTGTTGCGGCTCAGTTGCCGGCCGATATTCCGGTGACGCATTGATGATATTCCTTAGACAGTTTTCTTGAGGCTCGCCGGCGGCCAGTTCTCGATCTTCATGCCGAGGGTGAGACCGTGCTGCGCGAGCACATCCTTGATCTCGGTGAGTGATTTCTTGCCCAAGTTCGGGGTCTTGAGAAGCTCCACCTCGGCTTTTAAAACCAGATCACCTATATAGTTGATGTTCTCGGCCTTGAGGCAGTTGGCGGAACGTACCGTCAATTCCAGTTCTTCCACGGGTTTAAGCAATACCGGATCGAAGCGCGATTCGCTGTCGGCATGTGTCTGGTCGCGACCCTTGAGATCCACGAACGCGGTTAGCTGTTCACTCAGGATGGTGGCCGCGCGGCGGATGGCTTCTTCCGGGTCGATGGTGCCGTTAGTCTCAATCTCGAGTATCAGTTTGTCCAAATCGGTGCGCTGCTCGACGCGCGCGCTCTCCACCGTATAGGTGACGCGCCGTACCGGGCTGAACGAGGCGTCCAGCTGCAGGCGACCGATGGGACGGCTCTCCTCCTCGAAGGTCATGCGCTGGTTGGAGGGCTGGTAACCGCGGCCGCGCTTGATCTTGAGCTTCATGTTGAGGGAACCGGCGCTGTTCAGATGCGCGATCAGCAGGTCCTTGTTCACGATTTCCACATCATGGTCCAGCTGTATATCGCCGGCGGTGACTGCGCCCGGCCCTTTTTTCGCAAGCGTGAGTGTGGCCTCATCGCGCGTATGCATACGGATGGCCAATTGTTTGAGGTTCAGCAGTATATCCACCACGTCTTCCTGGACACCCTCGATAGTGGTGTACTCGTGGAGCACGCCTTCGATCTCGGCTTCCACCACGGCCGAGCCGGGCATGGAAGACAAGAGAATGCGACGCAGCGCATTGCCGAGCGTATGGCCAAAACCGCGCTCCAGCGGTTCCAGCACCACTCGTGCCTGATGATCCGATTGCGCCTGCACGCCGACCAGGCGTGGCTTCAAAAATTCCGTTACTGAACCCTGCATGGGAGATATCCCTCGCGATTAATGACCGTGACTTGAATGCTTACTTGGAGTAAAGCTCGACCACCAGATTTTCGTTGATCTCGGGCAGGAACTCGGTGCGTTCCGGCACCGCCTTGAACTTGCCGCTCATTTTCTGCTCATCCACTTCCACCCACTCGGGCAAACCGACCTGCTTGGCAATGCCGAGAGCCGCTTGGATGCGCAACTGCTTTTTGGCGCGCTCACGCACCGCAATCAGGTCGTCGGCCTTCACTGAATAGGAAGGAATATTGACGATCGTGCCGTTCACCTCGATGGCCTTGTGGCCGACCAGCTGACGCGCCTCGGCGCGGGTGACGGCGAAGCCCATGCGGTACACCACGTTGTCGAGACGGCATTCGAGGATCTGCAATAAAGTTTGGCCGGTGGCGCCTTTGCGACGCGAAGCCTCCTTGTAATAACGGCGGAACTGCCTTTCCAGCACGCCGTACATGCGGCGTAGCTTCTGCTTTTCGCGCAGCTGTATGCCGTAATCCGACAGGCGGGTGCGCTTGGCGCCATGCTGGCCGGGCAGGGATTCGAGTTTGCACTTGGATTCCAACGGACGCACGCTGCTCTTCAAGAACAGATCCGTACCTTCACGCCGTGAGAGTTTGCATTTGGGTCCGAGATAACGAGCCATGAACTAAACCTCTTAAACGCGGCGCTTCTTGGGCGGACGGCAGCCATTGTGGGGGATCGGCGTCACGTCCGAGATATTCGCAATCTTGAAACCGATGTTGTGCAGCGAACGCACTGCGGATTCGCGGCCGGGGCCGGGGCCTTTCACTTGGACTTCCAGGTTCCTGACGCCGAATTCCTGGGCAGCATTACCGGCTTTCTCAGCCGCCACCTGCGCCGCAAACGGCGTGCTCTTGCGCGAGCCACGGAAACCGGAACCACCGGAGGTGGCCCAGCACAACACATTGCCCTGGCGATCGGTAATGGTGACGATGGTATTGTTGAAAGACGCATGCACGTGGGCGATGGCGTCTACCACGGTCTTCTTGGGGCGTTTGCGCGGAGCGGCGGCCGCAGGTGCGGCTGCCGTACTATCGACTTCTGCCGGGACCGGAGTCACCGTTGTATCTTTGGTATCTTTGGCTTCTTCCGCCATGTTATATCCTGCTATTGATAATCCGGTTATTTGACGGCTTGCTTGCGCCGGCCCTTGCGGGTGCGCGCATTGGTACGGGTACGCTGGCCGCGCACCGGTAAGCCGCGCCGATGACGCAGCCCACGATAGCAACTGAGATCCATGAGACGTTTGATACTCATGGACACCTCGCGGCGCAGGTCGCCTTCCACGCTGAACTTGGTGACGTTCACCCGCAGTGTTTCCACTTCGGCGTCGGTCAGATCCTTCACTTTGGTCTCGGGCTTGATGCCCGCTACCTGGCAGATCAACCGAGCACGGCTGCGGCCGATGCCATAGATATTCTGCAAGCCGATTACGGCATGCTGGTTGGCTGGGATATTGATGCCGGCGATACGCGCCATGTCCTGCCTCTCCTTAAGAGCGCCACTTGGGGCGCGTCAAAACGGGTAATTTTGCCTACTTTTCTTAATTAAATCAATTAATAACCATTGCTCAGCCCTGACGCTGCTTGTGCCGGGCATCGCTGCAGATAACCCGTACCACGCCACCGCGCCGTACGATCTTGCAGTTCCGACAGATTTTCTTGACCGAGGTCCGTACTTTCATCTTTCCACTCCTGCGACGACCATTCGTCACACATCAAATTGGATACTCAGCGCACGCCACTGCCACCATAACCCTTGAGATTGGCCTTGCGCAGCAAGCCCTCGTACTGGTGGGACATCAGGTGTGCCTGCAGTTGTGCCATGAAATCCATGACCACCACCACGATTATCAGCAGCGAGGTGCCGCCGAAATAGAATGGCACGTTCCAGTACAAAATCAGGAATTCAGGCAGCAGGCATACTGCAGTCACGTAGATTGCGCCCCAGAAGGTCAACTTGGTGAGCACACTGTCTACATAGGACGCGGTCTGCTGCCCCGGGCGGATGCCAGGAATGAAGGCGCCGGACTTCTTCAGATTCTCCGCCGTCTCCTTGGAATTGAACACCAGCGCGGTATAGAAGAAACAGAAAAATATAATCAGGCTGCCGTAAAAAACCACGTAGATCGGTTGCCCCGGCGACATGGCCGCCGCAAATCGTTGCAAACCAGTGGCCAGCCACCCTCCGGACTGCTGCCCAAACCAGTTGCCGACGGTGGCTGGAAACAAGATGATCGAAGACGCAAAAATCGGCGGGATTACACCCGACATATTGAGCTTCAAGGGCAGATGGCTGGTCTGGGCTGCATACATACGCCGACCTTGTTGGCGTTTGGCGTAATTCACGGTGATACGTCGTTGGCCACGTTCCACGAATACCACGAAAGCGGTCACGCCCAGTACCAGCACCACGATCACAATGGCGATCAACGGGTTCATCTGGCCGGTACGCACCAGGTCTAGGGTGCCGCCGAAGGCCGCCGGCAGGCCCGCGACGATGCCGGCAAAAATAATCATGGATATGCCATTACCGATGCCGCGCTCGGTCACCTGTTCGCCGATCCACATCAGAAACAGGGTGCCGGTCACCAGGCTGACGGTGGCAGTAAATACAAAGGTAAACCCGGGCGTTACCGCCACACCCTGGCTCTCGAGCGCCAGCGCCGCGCCCAAGGACTGGAACATGGCCAGTACTACTGTGCCCCAGCGGGTGTATTTGGTGATGATGCGCTGCCCGGACTGGCCTTCCTTGCGCAGCTTCTCCAGGCTCGGCACCACCACCGCCAGCATCTGCATGATGATGGAGGCAGAAATATAGGGCATGACGCCCAGCGCAAAAATGGACAGTCGCTTGAGGGCGCCGCCAGAAAACATGTTGAACATATCCAGCAGGCCACCGGAATGCTGGCCGAATAGACGTTCCAGTGCTGCAGGATCGATACCTGGCACCGGTATATGCGTGCCCACGCGGAACACCACCAGGGCGCCCACCAGGAACAGTACACGCTTGCGTAGATCGGTGAGCTTCCCGATCTGCGACAATGAAGACATCATATTATTGCTGCCGCTGCGGGACACTTAGTCCTCCACCTTGCCGCCAGCTGCTTGTATGGCTGCCAAAGCTCCTTTGGTGGCCTGCACGCCTTTGAGAGTGACCTTCTTCTTGAGTTCGCCAGCCAGAATTATTTTGACCTTGTCGGTCTGCAACGGCACGAGTCCCGCGGCCTTGAGGGCGAGTATGTCGATGATCTCTGCTTCGACCCGCGCCAACGCATCCAGACGCACTTCCGCGCGGCTTCGCTTGAGGTGCGAACGGAAGCCGACCTTGGGCAGACGGCGCTGCAGCGGCATCTGACCGCCTTCGAAACCCACCTTGTGATAGCCGCCTTTACGGGCGTACTGGCCCTTGTGGCCCTTGCCGGAGGTCTTGCCCAGACCGGAACCGATGCCACGGCCGAGGCGTTTCTTGCCGGTCTTGCTGCCGACGGCCGGCGAAAGCGTGTTAAGACGCATAATCAACTCTCCTCGACCCGCAGCAGGTAGGACACTTTCTCGATCAGGCCGCGCACTTGCGGCGTGTCTTGCACGCTGACGCTGTGATGCAGCCGTCGCAGCCCCAGACCGCGTACGCAATCACGGTGATTGCGCAAACGCCCGAACGGACTGCGCACCAGCGTGACCTTGATGTGTTTATCTTTGTTCTTGGCCATGGCATCAGTTCCTGATTTCGTCCAGCGTCTTGCCGCGTTTGGCGGCTATGTCATTGGGCGAACGCTGTCCGGTGAGCGCATTCATGGTGGCGCGCACCACATTGATAGGGTTGCGCGAACCGTAGCTCTTGGCCAGCACGTTTTTGACGCCTGCGACTTCCAATATGGCGCGCATGGCGCCGCCAGCGATGATGCCGGTACCATCGGAAGCCGGCTGCATGTATACGCGCGTGGCACCGTGATGCGCGTGGATGGCGTAATACAGAGTGCCCTCGCGCAACTGTACGTGTTGCAGGTTCTTGCGGGCATGTTCCATGGCCTTGGAAACAGCGTTAGGCACTTCACGCGCCTTGCCGTAACCGAAGCCCACCTTGCCGGCGCCGTCGCCCACCACCGTGAGCGCCGTAAAACCGAACTGACGGCCACCCTTGACCACCTTGGCGACGCGATTCACCGACACCAGCTTTTCCTGAAGGCCGTCGTTGCTGGTCGGGAGGTTTTCAATCTTTTTTGCCATGCTGCACCTTAAAATTTCAAACCGTGTTCACGTGCGGCGTCGGCCAATGCCTTGACACGCCCGTGGTAGCGGAAACCGGAACGATCGAACGCCACTGCCGTGATGCCGGCTTGTTTGGCTTTCTCAGCGATCGCCTTGCCGACTGCGACGGCCGCGGTGACATTACCGGTGTTCTTCAAGCCTTTCTTGACGGCGCTTTCCAGGGTGGAAGCGGCGGCCACCACCTTATCGCCCTCGGGCGCGAGAATCTGCGCGTAGATGTGACTGGGCGTGCGATGCACGCACAGACGATAAGCACGCTGCTCGCGGATCCTGGCGCGCGCGCGGCGCGCGCGCCGCAGGCGCGCGAGTTTCTTTTCCATCGGCTTCTTGTCCATCGCTCAACCCACCCGTTATTTCTTCTTGGCCTCTTTGAGGACCACGCGCTCATTGGTGTAGCGCACACCCTTGCCCTTGTAGGGCTCCGGCGGCCGGAAGCCGCGGATATCGGCAGCCACCTGGCCAACTTTCTGACGATCTGTGCCCTTGATGATGATCTCCGTCTGGCTCGGGGTCTCGATACTGACGCCGTCCGGCACCTTGTAATTCACCGCGTGGGAAAACCCGAGCGTCAGATTCAACGTCTTGCCCTGGGTCTGGGCGCGGTAGCCGACGCCCACCAATTCGAGTTTCTTTTCGAAGCCCTTGGTCACGCCTTTCACGGCATTGTTCAACAATGCGCGCATGGTACCGGCGCAGGCATCCGCTTCGGGATGGCCTTCCTTCACCGCCACGTGCAGCACACCGTTGTCGTTCTTCACCGCCACGCTCGGATGCATGGCGATTGTGAGACTGGATTTTGCCGCTTTGATGGTCACGGCACTGCCGGACACCATGGCTTCAACGCCCTTGGGCAGTGGAATCGGTAGATTGGCGATTCTGGACATGGCAAAAAAATCCTTAACAACCCGTTATGAGACGAAGCACAATACTTCGCCGCCCTGGCCGGCGGCACGTGCGGCACGATCACTCATCACGCCCTGGGGCGTGGAGATGATAGCGATCCCCAGGCCACCCAGAACGCTCGGCATTTCGTCCTTGCGCTTGTACACACGCAGACCCGGCCGGCTGATGCGGCGTATGTGGTCGATGACCGGACGCCCCTGGTGGTATTTGAGGGTCACCAGCAGTTCGGATTTGCCGTCCTGCTCGCGACGCACAAACTCCTCGATGTAGCCCTCGTCCTTGAGCACGCGTGCGATCTCGCACTTGATGTTAGAAGCAGGCATGCTCACCTCCGTACGTCCCACAAGCTGGGCGTTGCGGATGCGTGTGAACATGTCGGCAATGGGATCAGTCATACTCATATTATCGATATCCCTCAATGAATCCTTACCAACTGGCCTTGTGTAGGCCAGGTACATCGCCGCGCATGGCGGCTTCGCGCAATTTGCTGCGGCCCAGGCCGAATTTCCGATAGTTACCCCGCGAACGGCCGGTGATCGCGCAGCGCTTGCGCTGGCGCGCGGCACTTGAATCGCGCGGCAACTTCGTGAGCTTGGTGACCGCCGCGTGACGTTCTTCGTCACTGGTCTCCAAATCCCGGATTACGCGTTTCAGTTCGGCGCGCTGCTTGGCATAGCGCTTCACCAATTTCGTGCGCTTCACTTCACGGTTCACCATGGATGTCTTGGCCATATTGCTTTGTCCTCAATTCCTGAACGGAAAGTGGAAGGCTTCCAGAAGCGCCCGGGCTTCGGCGTCGGATTTGGCATTGGTGGTGATGGTGATGTCCATGCCACGCAATGCATCGATCTGGTCGTACTCGATTTCCGGAAATATGATCTGTTCCTTCACGCCCATGCTGAAATTGCCGCGGCCGTCGAACGAACGTCCGCTCACGCCGCGGAAATCCCGCACCCGCGGCAGCGCGATGCTGATCAGGCGGTCCAGGAACTCATACATCTGTGCGCGCCGCAGGGTCACCTTGCAGCCCACGGGATAATCCTCGCGGATCTTGAAAGTGGCGATGGATTTCTTGGCCTTGGTGACCACGGGTTTCTGGCCCGCGATCTTGATCATGTCGGCGACTGCGTTTTCCATGACTTTCTTGTCGGCCGTGGCCTCACCCACGCCCATGTTGAGCGTGATCTTGGTGATATGCGGCACTTCCATGCTGTTCTTGTAATTGAACTTCTGGGTGAGTTGCGGTACCACCGTTTCGCGATAGAATTTTTGCAATCTTGCCATGTGCGCCGCCCTCAGACGTCAACCACTTCTTTATTGGACCGGAAAAAGCGCACTTTGCGGCCGTCTTCCAGCTTGCGGAAACCCGCGCGATCACCTTTCTTGGTGACCGGATTGAAGAGCATCACCTTGGAGATGTGAATCGGCATCTCCTTATCGACGATTCCGCCGGTGACACCGGCGTTCGGGTTCGGACGCACATGCCGCTTGGCCATGTTCACGTTCTCGACGATCACCCGGTCATTCTCCACCACTTTGAGGATGGCACCGCGCCGGCCCTTATCCTTGCCGCCGGTCACCACCACTTCATCGCCTTTCTTGATCTTGCTCATTGCCTTGTTCTCCCGACGCTCACAGCACTTCCGGCGCCAGCGAAATGATGCGCATGAAACGTTCGGTGCGCAGCTCGCGCGTCACCGGCCCGAAGATGCGCGTGCCGATGGGCTCCAGCTTGTTGTTGAGCAGCACCGCCGCGTTGCTGTCGAAACGAATCACAGAGCCATCCGGGCGGCGTACACCTTTGCGGGTACGCACCACTACCGCGTCATAGACCTCGCCTTTCTTGACCTTGCCGCGTGGAATGGCGTCTCCGATGCTTACCTTGATGACGTCACCGATGCGCGCATAGCGGCGCTTCGAGCCGCCCAGCACCTTGATGCATTTCAGGCTGCGTGCGCCGCTGTTGTCGGCGGCATTCAATACGGTTCGCATCTGGATCATGACTGCACTTCCACAGTTGCGTTATTCAATCGGCGTGGGGGCCGCGCCCGCGCGACTGACGATTTCCACCAGTTTCCAGGATTTGTGTCGGGAAAGCGGGCGGCATTGTGTTATCACCACGGTATCGCCTTCCTGGCAGGTATTCTGTTCATCGTGCGCCTTGATCTTGCTGCGGCGCCGCATGATCTTGCCGTAGGTCGGATGCGTGACGATACGTTCCACCATCACGGTGATGGTCTTGTTCATCTTGTTGCTGACCACTCTTCCGGTCAGGGTACGCGTGGTTTTGATCGATTCGTTCATTTTGTAATTGCCTTCTTGACCCGCTCCACCATCACGGTCTTGGCGCGGGCGATGTTCTTGCGCACATTGCGTATCTGATGACCGCGCGGCATCTGGCCTGAGGCCTGCTGCATGCGCAAATTGAACTGTTCTTTGCGCAGCGCGATGAGTTCGTCGCGCACTTCCTTGTCACTTTTGCTGCGTAATTGTTTCGCGTCCATCACATCACCTGCCGACTGACGAAAGTGGTGGTCACCGAAAGTTTCGCGGACGCCAGCCGGAAGGCCTCGCGTGCGATCTCTTCGGTCACGCCTTCCATCTCATACAGCACCGAACCAGGTTGCACCTTGGCGACCCAGTACTCGACGTTGCCCTTGCCTTTACCCATGCGGACTTCCAGTGGTTTCTTGGTCACCGGCACATCCGGGAACACCCGGATCCAGATCTTGCCGCCGCGCTTCACGAAGTGGGTCATGGCGCGGCGCGCGGCTTCAATCTCGCGCGCCGTGAGCCGACCGCGGACCGCGGCCTTGAGGCCGAATTCGCCGAACGCCACAGTGTTGCCCGACTGCGCCAGGCCGCGATTGTGGCCCTTGTGCTGCTTGCGAAATTTGGTGCGCTTAGGCTGCAACATCGGCTTTCACTCCGGCTTTGGCCTTGTCGGCGGCGATCTCACGGCCGATGCTGATCTCGCTGGCATCCAGGATTTCACCTTTGAAAATCCAGACCTTGACGCCGATGATGCCGTAGGTGGTGGCGGATTCTGCGAAACCGTAATCGATGTCGGCACGCAGGGTATGCAACGGCACACGGCCTTCACGGTACCACTCGCTGCGTGCGATCTCCGAACCGTTCAGGCGCCCCGAGACGCGCACCTTGATGCCCAGTGCGCCCAGACGCATGGTGTTCTGCACGGCGCGCTTCATGGCGCGGCGGAACATGATGCGGCGCTCAAGTTGCTGGGCGATGCCCTCGGCCACCAGATAGGCATCCAGTTCTGGCTTGCGGATTTCCTCGATGGACACGTCCACATCGATGCCCGGCATCATCTTGACGAGCTGGGCACGCAGCGCATCGATGTCCTCGCCTTTCTTGCCGATCACTACACCCGGCCGTGCCGTGTGGATGGTGATGTGGCACTTCTTCGCCGGCCGCTTGATCTCGATACGACTCACCGATGCCTGCGCCAGTTTCTTCTTGAGGAACTCGCGCACCTTGAGGTCAGATAACAGGTTCTCGGCATACGCACCCTTGTTGGCGTACCACTTGGAGTTCCAGTCGGAGGCGATGCCCAGACGAAACCCGATTGGATTGACTTTCTGTCCCATGAGTAATCCTTATTCGTCTGCCACAGTGAGGGTGATATGGCTCGTACGTTTCAGAATGCGGGCGCCGCGGCCTTTGGCGCGGGTCATCCAGCGCTTCATGCGCGGACCATCGTCCACGCAGATACGCGCCACCTTGAGCCCATCGATGTCTGCGCCGTTGTTGTGCTCGGCATTGGCGATGGCGGACTCCAAAACTTTCTTGAGCAGCTGCGCGGCGCGGCGCGGGCTGAACTCCAGGATCTGCAGCGCTTGACCGACCTGCTTGCCACGGATCTGGTCCGCGACCAAGCGCGCCTTGTACGGTGTGACGCGCGCGAATTTATGGGTTGCCGCTACCTGCATTTTGCGATCCTCAAGTCTTGATTTCAGTGGTCTCAGCGGCGACCCTGCGCTCGCCGTGGCCCTTGAACACACGCGTGGCGGAAAATTCACCGAGCTTGTGGCCGACCATGTTCTCGCTCACCAGCACCGGGATGTGCTGATGACCGTTGTGCACCGCGATCGTCAGGCCCACCATTTCCGGCGTGACCATGGAACGCCGCGACCAGGTCTTGATGGGGCGCCGGTTATTGCTGGCCACCGCCGCTTCGACCTTACGGGCCAGATGCGGATCGATAAACGGGCCTTTGCGAATTGAACGTGGCACTTCATTAACCTCTTGATGTACTTTTCAGTTTCACTGTGTTTACTTGGCCTTGCGGCGCCGCACGATCATGTTGTCGGTGCGCTTGTTGGCGCGTGTCTTGTAACCCTTGGTCGGCTGGCCCCAGGGCGATACCGGATGCCGGCCGCCGGAAGTCTTACCTTCGCCGCCGCCGTGCGGATGGTCGATGGGGTTCATCACCACACCGCGCACCGTCGGGCGGATGCCCTGCCAGCGGCGAGCGCCGGCCTTGCCATACTGCCGCAGGTTGTGTTCGCCGTTACCCACCTCGCCAATGGTGGCGCGGCAGTCGATGTGCACCTTGCGCATCTCGCCGGAGCGCAGACGCACGGTACTGTAGGCACCTTCACGCGCCACCACCTGCACCGAGGCACCGGCGCTGCGCGCCAGTTGCGCGCCTTTACCCGGCTGCAGTTCCACGCAGTGCACCTGGGTGCCGACCGGAATGTTCCTGAGCGGCAAGGCGTTGCCCGCTTTAATGGGGGCATGGCTGCCGGAAATTATTTCCTGCTGCGGTTGCACATCCTTGGGCGCGATGATGTAGCGGCGTTCCCCGTCCTTGTAGAGCACCAATGCTATGTGCGCGGTGCGATTTGGATCATATTCGATGCGCTCCACGCGACCGCTGATACCGTCCTTGTCGCGCTTGAAATCAAGCAGGCGGTAATGCTGCTTGTGACCTCCGCCCTGATGGCGGGTGGTGATGCGGCCCATATTGTTGCGGCCGCCGTGCTGATTCTTGCGCTCCAGCAACGCCGCATGCGGCGCACCCTTGTACAGGCCCGGTGTAGTAACCGTGACTACTGCACGGCGTCCTGGGGATGTGGGTTTGGCTTTTTTAACAGGCATGTGGTTATCTCCAGGTGCGAGGCTTTAAGCCTTGTCACCCATGAAATTGATGGCACTGCCCGGCGCCAGGCGCACATAGGCTTTCTTCCAGCTGCTACGCGCTCCAGCGCGCTGGCCGAAACGCTTGTTCTTGCCACGCACATTCACGATCTGCACGTCGGTAACTTTCACCTCGAACATCTTTTCCACAGCACGGCGCACCAGATCCTTGTCGGCATCACGGCGTACACGGAACACCACCTGGTTGTGGGCTTCACCCACCTGCGTGGCTTTTTCCGAGACATGCGGTCCGAGCAGCACATGCATGAGTTTTTCCTGGTTCAGGTTCATGCCAGCCACTCCTCGAGTCTGCGGATGGAGGGCACGGTCATCAATACTTTCTCGTACCCCACCAGGCTGACTGGATCGAGCCCGGTGACGTCACGCACATCCACGTTCGCCAGGTTGCGTGCCGCCAGATAAAGCTTCTCATCCACCTGTTCGGTGATGATGAGTACGTTATCGCTCAGGCCAAGTGACTTGAGCTTCTCGAGCAGTTGTTTGGTCTTGGGTGCTTCCACCCCGAATTCCGGTAGCACGACTATGCGTTGCTGACGGATCAGCTCCGAGAGAATCACGCGCATGGCGCCCTGATACATCCCGCGGTTGACCTTCTGGCTGAAATCCCGCGGCACCGCCGCGAAGGTCTTGCCACCACCGCGCCACAGCGGGCTGCGGATGCTGCCGGCGCGTGCCTGTCCGGAACCCTTTTGGGCCCACGGTTTGCGGCCGCCACCGCGTACCTGGCGGCGGGTCTTCTGGGCTTTGGTGCCGGCACGGCCGCCCGCCATATAAGCAGTGACCACTTGGTGTACCAAGGCTTCATTGAATTCACGTCCGAAGGTCGCATCCGAGAGTGTGATGGACTGACCGCCGGTATTGCTGTGCAATTGCAGTTCCACGCCGCCCTCCTCAACCACGGGCCGCAGGGCGGACGATGACGTTGCCGCCTTCGGTACCGGGGACCGCGCCCTTCACTAACAACAGATTCTTTTCCACATCCACCCTGACCACTTCGAGATACATTGCGGTGCGTCGCTTGTTGCCCAGATGGCCAGACATCTTCTTGCCGGGAAACACGCGCCCCGGTGTCTGGCGCTGGCCGATGGAACCCGGTGCGCGGTGTGACAATGAATTACCGTGGGTGGCGTCACCCATGGTGAAATGGTGGCGTTTGATGGTGCCCTGGAAACCCTTGCCTAGGCTGGTACCCGTGACGCTGACTTTCTGGCCAGGCTTGAAGATATCCACCTTGAGTTCGGTGCCGGCCTTGAGGTCTGCGCCTTCGCCATCGCCTAAAGAGAATTCACCGGACAGACGCCCGGCACCGGTGCCGGCCTTGGCATAATGACCGGCCAGGGCTTTGGTGACGCGCGTGGCACGCCGGCTCCCGGTGGTCACTTGCACCGAGCGGTAACCATCGGCTTCCGCGGTCTTCACCTGGGTGATGCGATTGGGCTCGATTTCGATGACGGTCACGGGCACGGACACGCCCTCTTCAGAGAAAACGCGGGTCATGCCGCATTTGCGACCGATCAGTCCAATACTCATCTTCTAATCCTCACAACGCACCGACTACGATTGGCCGGCGCTGGGGTAACAAACCAAACGGCCCGTCAGGGTTGCCCCATCCGGGCCGCAGAGAGCCGTGGATTATACCAGTCTTACCGAGCCCCGCAACAGCGGACTGCGGTTGCGTGGGTTACAACCCCTTAATTCAGCTTGATCTGAACGTCCACGCCCGCCGGCAGGTCCAGCTTCATCAAGGCATCCACGGTCTTGTCCGTGGGATCAACGATGTCCATGAGCCGCTTGTGGGTGCGGATCTCGTACTGGTCGCGGGCATCCTTGTCCACATGTGGAGATACTAGGATGGTGAAACGTTCCATCTTCACCGGCAGGGGAATCGGCCCTTTGACCTGGGCGCCGGTGCGCTTGGCGGTCTCCACGATCTCCTTCGCCGATTTGTCGATCAGCCGGTGGTCGAAGGCCTTCAAACGGATGCGGATAGTCTGGGTTGCCATGGTTGTTACTCGATAATCTTCGCGACCACGCCGGCGCCGACGGTGCGGCCGCCCTCGCGGATGGCGAAGCGCAGGCCGTCTTCCATGGCGATCGGGCTGATCAGGGATACCACCATCTTGATGTTGTCCCCGGGCATCACCATCTCCACGCCCTTCGGCAGGTCCACCGAGCCGGTCACGTCGGTGGTGCGGAAGTAGAACTGTGGCCGGTAGCCGTTGAAGAACGGCGTGTGCCGTCCACCTTCTTCCTTGGTGAGCACGTACACTTCGGCCTCAAATTTGGTGTGCGGGGTGATGGAGCCGGGTTTGGCCAGCACTTGGCCGCGCTCCACTTCCTCACGCTTGGTGCCGCGCAGCAACACCCCCACGTTGTCGCCCGCCTGCCCCTGGTCGAGCAGCTTGCGGAACATCTCCACGCCCGTGACCACGGTCTTGGTGGTGGGTTTGATGCCGATGATCGCGATTTCATCCCCTACCTTGACGATGCCGCGCTCGATACGCCCAGTCACTACCGTGCCGCGCCCGGAGATCGAGAACACGTCTTCCACCGGCATCAGGAAGTCGCCGTCGATCAGGCGCTTGGGTTCCGGAATCCAGGTGTCCAGCGCCTCCACCAGCTTCTCAACGCTGGGGATGCCGATCGGCGAGCTGTCGCCTTCCAGCGCCTTCAGGGCCGAACCGATGATGATCGGGGTCTTGTCACCCGGGAATTTGTAGACCGTCAGCAGGTCGCGGACTTCCATCTCCACCAGCTGCAAGAGCTCGGCGTCGTCCACCATGTCGGCCTTGTTCATATACACCACGATGTAGGGCACGCCCACCTGGCGGGCCAGCAGGATGTGCTCGCGGGTCTGGGGCATGGGGCCGTCGGCCGCACTCACCACCAGGATGGCGCCGTCCATCTGCGCGGCCCCGGTGATCATGTTCTTGACGTAGTCGGCATGCCCCGGGCAGTCCACGTGCGCATAGTGGCGCTTGGTGCTCTCGTATTCCACGTGTGAGGTCGCGATGGTGATGCCGCGCGCTTTCTCTTCCGGAGCATTGTCGATCTGGTCGTAGGCCTTGGCCTCACCGCCAAACTTCTTCGACTGGATCACCGTCAAGGCCGCCGTCAGCGTGGTCTTGCCATGGTCTACATGCCCGATGGTGCCCACGTTTACGTGTGGTTTCTTACGCTCAAATTTTGCCTTGGACACGGTTTGTTCTCCTCAATTCGTCGTTAACTGGTTAGGAAGTTTTTTTGATGACGGCTTCCGCCACGCTGGCGGGCGTCTCCATGTATTTTTCGAACTCCATGGAATAGGTGGCACGTCCCTGGGTAGCGGAACGCATGGAAGTTGCGTAACCGAACATCTCGGCTAGTGGTACTTCTGCGCGCACAATACGGCCGGCAGGTGCCTCTTCGGTACCCTGTACCTGACCGCGGCGCCGATGCAAGTCGCCGATGATGTCGCCCATGAAGTCCTCGGGCGTCACCACTTCCACTTTCATGATGGGTTCGAGCAAAACCGGTTTGGCGCGCTTGCAGCCTTCCTTGAAACCCATGGAGCCGGCGATCTTGAAGGCCATTTCGTTGGAATCCACGTCGTGGTAGGAACCATCGAAAATAGTGACCTTTACATCTACTACCGGATAACCGGCGAGGATGCCGTTTTTCATCTGCTCTTGGATACCTTTGTCCACGGCCGGAATGTATTCGCGCGGCACCACACCGCCCACGATACCGTTGACGAACTCGTAACCCTTACCGGCTTCCTGTGGCTCGATCTTGAGCCACACATGTCCGTACTGGCCGCGGCCGCCGGACTGGCGGATGAACTTGCCTTCGGATTCAACGCTCGCGCGGATGGTCTCGCGGTACGCCACCTGCGGCTTGCCTACGTTGGCTTCCACCTTGAATTCGCGCTTCATGCGTTCAACGATGATCTCCAGATGCAGCTCGCCCATGCCGGAGATGATGGTCTGCCCGGACTCTTCATCGGTATGCACCCGGAACGACGGGTCTTCCTGAGCCAGTTTCTGCAGCGCGATGCCCATCTTCTCCTGGTCCACTTTGGTCTTGGGTTCCACCGCCACCGAGATCACCGGCTCCGGGAACTCCATCTTCTCGAGGATGATAATCTTGTCCGGATCGGTCAGCGTATCGCCGGTGCTGACGTCTTTCAGCCCCACGGCCGCGGCGATGTCGCCGGCGCACACTTCCTTGAGTTCCTTGCGATCGTTGGCATGCATCTGCAAAATGCGTCCGATACGCTCTTTCCTGCTTTTGACCGGGTTATACAACGTGTCGCCGGACTTCAAAACGCCGGAATACACACGGAAGAACGTCAACGTGCCGACGAATGGGTCGGTCATGATCTTGAACGCCAGTGCCGAGAATGGCTCGTCATCGCTGGGATGGCGTTCCGCCGGAGTGCTGTCCTTGTCGTCAAGATGACCCTTGACGGCGGGCACATCGGGTGGCGCCGGCAGGTAATACACGACCGCGTCCAGCATCATCTGCACGCCTTTGTTCTTGAATGCGGAGCCGCACATCATCGGCACGATCTCGTTGCGGATGGTGCGCGCACGCAGGCCTGCGTGGATTTCTTCGCCGCTTAGGGCATGGCCTTCCAGATATTTATGCATGAGCTCATCAGAGCCTTCGGCCGCGGCTTCCACCATCTTGTCGTGCCACTCCTTGGCCTGGGCCGTGAGCTCGGCCGGGATGTCCTGCTCCTCGAAACGCATGCCCTGGGTGGAGTCGTCCCAATAGATGGCCTTCATCTTGACCAGATCCACCACACCCTTGAATTTTTCCTCGGCACCAATAGGTATCTCGATGGGCACTGGGACTGCGCCCAGACGATCCTTGATCTGCTGGTAGACACGGAAGAAATTCGCCCCGGCCCGGTCCATCTTGTTGACGAACGCCAGCCGCGGCACGCCGTACTTGGTGGCCTGGCGCCATACGGTCTCGGACTGGGGTTCCACGCCGCCCACGGCACAGAACACCGCACAGGCACCATCCAGTACGCGTAGCGAGCGCTCCACTTCGATGGTGAAGTCCACGTGACCGGGTGTATCAATGATATTGATGCGGTGCTCGGGCCAAGTCTGATCCATGCCTTTCCAGAAACAAGTGGTGGCCGCGGAGGTAATGGTGATGCCGCGCTCCTGCTCCTGTTCCATCCAGTCCATGATGGCGGCGCCGTCATGCACCTCGCCGATCTTGTGGGATACGCCGGTGTAGAACAGGATGCGCTCGGTCGTGGTGGTCTTACCGGCATCAATGTGGGCCATGATGCCGATATTGCGATAGCGATCAATGGGAGTAGTACGGGCCACGACGAAATCCTCGGAAACTCAAGTCACTAAAAATGAATGATTACCAGCGGTAGTGTGCGAACGCCTTGTTGGCTTCAGCCATGCGATGCACATCCTCGCGCTTCTTGACTGCGTTGCCGCGGTTGTCAGCAGCTTCCATGAGCTCATTGGCAAGACGCGCGGGCATGGACTTCTCGGTGCGTGCGCGCGCCGACTCGATGATCCAGCGCATGGCTAGCGCCTGCTGGCGAGTGCTGCGCACTTCCACCGGTACCTGGTAGGTGGCGCCACCGACACGCCGCGATTTCACTTCCACCATGGGACGCACGTTATCCAGCGCCTTGCTCAGCACATCCATGGGATCGCTGCCTTTCTTGCCGCCGATCTGGGTAAGAGCGCCATAGACGATGCGCTCCGCCACGGCCTTCTTACCGCTCTTCATGACCATGTTGACGAACTTGGCGAGTTTCTCGCTGCCGAATTTCGGATCAGGAAGGATGCTGCGCTTTTCAGCTTGTTTTCTGCGGGACATGAATGCTTACCTTAACTCAGGATTTGGGGCGCTTGGCGCCATATTTGGAACGACTCTGCTTGCGGTCATTGACGCCGGCACAATCGAGCGAGCCGCGCACCGTGTGGTAACGCACACCCGGCAGATCTTTGACGCGGCCGCCACGGATCAGCACCACCGAATGCTCCTGCAGGTTGTGGCCTTCGCCGCCGATATAACTGATGACTTCGAAGCCGTTGGTGAGGCGCACTTTCGCGACCTTGCGCAGTGCCGAGTTGGGCTTCTTCGGGGTGGTGGTATACACGCGTGTGCACACCCCGCGCCGCTGCGGGCTGCCGCCCAGGGCCGGAACTTTGCTCTTTTCAATTCTGCGGGTACGCGGCTTGCGCACCAGCTGGTTAAAAGTCGCCATGCAACAACTCTCACTACTGGATGTATGGATTGAACCTGTGCGGCAGAGGCATCACTCATGCCCGGAAAGATGAAACAGGCCGGTCAGAACCGGCCTGTCTCGAGAATTCCGCGGTGGCTGCCGTCATAATGGCTGCCATGTGCCGCCTGTAAAGCGCTGGAATTCTAGGGATGCAGAGCCGCAGTGTCAAGAAAGCCGTCCGCCTTGACCTCGCTAGCCATCCCCAAATAAGCCATTCCGGCCGTCTACACAACCGGAATGGGACTTATGGCGCATTCTACATTTTTCAATGCTTAATTAATAAAGATCCTGCGAGCGCATCACTCTTGGGCCTGCACCGCTGGTACTTCCGCCGGTATCGTGTCGCCAGCAGCAGTAAACAGGGCTTCCGCTTCAGACGCCGCCTGGGCAGCCGCATCCACGGGGACCTCGGCACGCTGTTTGCGCCGTTGTTCGTGGTAGGCATAGCCGGTGCCCGCCGGGATCAAGCGTCCCACGATGACATTTTCCTTGAGGCCGCGCAGATCGTCCTGCATGCCGCGCACCGAGGCTTCCGTCAACACCCGCGTAGTCTCCTGGAAGGAAGCTGCGGAGATGAACGATTCGGTAGCCAATGACGCCTTGGTGATGCCTAGCAGTACCGGTTCGAAATCAGCGGTAGTCTTGTCATCCGCAGTCATCTTCTCGTTTTCGTCCAACGCCCGGCCACGGTCCATCTGCTCGCCGCGCAGGAAGCGGGTCTCTCCGGAAACCGAGATCTCCACCTTGCGCAGCATTTGGCGGATGATCACCTCGATGTGCTTGTCGTTGATCTTCACGCCCTGCAGGCGATAGACGTCCTGGATTTCACGCACCAGATAATCCGCCAGCGTTGTCACGCCCAGCAAGCGTAGGATGTCATGCGGGTTAGGCTCGCCGTCAGCGATGATTTCGCCTTTCTCCACGCGTTCGCCTTCGAACACGTTCACAGTGCGCCACTTGGGTATCAATAACTCATGCTGGGCATTGTCATCATCGGTGATGACCAGGCGTTGTTTGCCCTTGGTATCCTTGCCGAAGCTCACAGTACCGGAGTATTCGGCGAGAATCGCCTGCTCCTTCGGTTTGCGCGCCTCGAACAAATCCGCGACCCGCGGCAGACCGCCGGTGATATCGCGGGTCTTGGAGGATTCCTGCGGGATACGCGCGATGAAATCGCCTACGCCTACGCGTGCGCCGTCTTCGACGTTCACGATAGCGCCAGGTGGCAACTGATAATGGGCCGGGATCTCGGTACCTGCCAGAAACATATCGCGCTTCTTTTCGTCCACCAGCTTCACAGTTGGACGCAGGTCCTTGCCCAGGGTGCCGCGCATTTTGGGATCGGTCACCACGCTGCTTGACAGGCCGGTGATCTCATCCATCTGCCGATTGACGGTGATGCCTTCCACGAAATCGTGGAACTGCAGCGTGCCGGCCACTTCAGTGACGATCGGATGCGTATGCGGATCCCAGGTGGCGGCCAGCTGTCCGGCCTGCGCCTTGTCGCCGTCGGCCACCAGGATGCTGGCGCCATAGGGGATCTTGTAACGCTCGCGTTCCCGACCGAACTCGTCGATGACGCCCAGTTCGCCGGAACGCGAGACCGCCACCCAATGTCCCTTAGAGTGCTTCACGGTCTTGATATTGTGCAGTTTGATGCTGCCGGCAGCCTTAATCTCGACGCTCGAAATGGATGCCGCACGCGAGGCGGCGCCGCCGATATGGAAGGTACGCATGGTGAGCTGGGTGCCCGGCTCGCCGATGGATTGGGCTGCGATCACGCCCACCGCCTCACCGATATTGACGCGAATGCCGCGCGCCAGATCGCGACCGTAACATTGCGTACACACACCATAACGGGTGGCACAGGTAATCGGTGAACGCACCTTGACCTGGTCCACGCCCATCTCTTCCATTTTCTCGACCAGATGTTCATCCAGCAGCGTGCCGGACTCGACCAGCAGCTTCTTGGTGCCGGGTATATAACAGGGTTCAACCAACACACGGCCGAGCACCCGTTCGCGCAGAGGCTCCACGACGTCGCCGCCTTCCACGATGGGCTTCATATAGAGGCCCTCGTTGGTGCCGCAATCCACTGCAGTGACCACCAGATCCTGGGCCACGTCCACCAGACGGCGTGTCAGATATCCGGAGTTAGCTGTTTTCAGCGCGGTGTCCGCGAGGCCCTTGCGGGCGCCGTGGGTCGAGATGAAGTACTGCAATACATTCAGGCCTTCCCTGAAATTCGCGGTGATGGGCGTTTCGATGATGGAGCCATCGGGCTTGGCCATGAGGCCACGCATGCCGGCCAACTGGCGGATCTGGGCGGCGGAGCCGCGCGCACCGGAATCGGCCATCATATAGATGGAGTTGTAGGACGGCTGGCGCGTCTTATTGCCTTTGTGATCAAGCACCTCCTCACTGCCAAGCTTGTCCATCATGGCTTTCGCCACCTGGTCATTGGTGCGCGACCAGATGTCCACCACTTTGTTGTAGCGCTCACCGTTGGTGACCAGTCCCGAGGCATACTGGTCCTCGATCTCTTTGACCTCGCTTTCGGCATTCGCCAGGATCCGGCCTTTTTCCTCAGGAACCACCATATCGTTCACACCGATGGACACACCAGCGCGGGTCGCAAAGCTGAAACCCGTGTACATGATCTTGTCGGCGAACACCACGGTTTCCTTCAGGCCCACGCGACGATAGCAGGTATTGATCAGCGAGGAGATGGCCTTCTTGGTCATGTCGCGGTTGATCAGTTCGAACGGCAATCCCTTGGGCAGGATGTCGGAGAGCAAAGCGCGCCCCACGGTGGTATCCACGCGGCGGGTGCGGGTCTCGAAGTCGCCGTCATCCTGGATCAGGTGATCGGTGATGCGCACCTTGACGCGCGCCTGCAGATCCACCTGGCGGTTTTCCCAGGCGCGGTGCACCTCGGCCACGTCGACGAAGGCCATGCCCTCACCCTTGGCGTTGATGCGCTCGCGGGTCATGTAGTACAGGCCCAGCACCACGTCCTGTGACGGTACGATGATCGGCTCACCGTTAGCGGGCGACAGAATGTTGTTGGAGGACAACATGAGCGCGCGCGCTTCCAGCTGCGCCTCGATGGACAACGGCACATGCACGGCCATCTGGTCGCCGTCGAAGTCGGCGTTGAACGCGGTGCACACCAGCGGATGCAACTGGATGGCTTTACCCTCCACCAACTGCGGCTCGAACGCTTGGATACCCAGGCGGTGCAGCGTGGGCGCGCGGTTCAGCATCACCGGATGTTCGCGGATGACTTCTTCCAGAATATCCCACACTTCCGGACCTTCGCGCTCCACCATCTTCTTGGCAGCCTTGATGGTAGTGGCCATACCGCGCAGTTGTAGCTTGGAGAAGATGAACGGTTTGAACAGTTCCAGCGCCATCTTCTTGGGCAGTCCGCATTGATGCAGTTTCAGCGCCGGACCTACCACGATCACGGAACGCCCGGAATAATCCACGCGCTTACCCAGCAGATTCTGCCGGAAGCGGCCTTGCTTGCCTTTGATCATGTCAGCCAGCGATTTCAGTGGGCGCTTGTTGGAACCGGTGATGGCGCGGCCGCGGCGGCCGTTGTCCAAAAGTGCGTCCACCGATTCTTGCAGCATGCGCTTCTCGTTGCGCACGATGATGTCAGGTGCGTTCAGCTCCAGCAGCCGCTTGAGACGATTGTTGCGGTTGATGACGCGGCGATACAGATCATTCAGATCCGAGGTCGCAAAGCGACCGCCGTCCAGCGGCACCAGCGGACGCAGATCCGGCGGCAGCACCGGCAGCACCGTCATCACCATCCACTCGGGCTTGTTGCCGGACCCCAGGAATGCTTCCATGAGTTTCAGGCGTTTGGCGAGCCGTTTGATCTTGGTCTCGGAATTGGTAGCGCCGATCTCCTCGCGCAGAGTGACCGCCTCTTTTTCCAGATCGATGCTGCGCAGTAGTTCGAAAACCGCTTCCGCGCCCATGCGTGCGTCAAAGTCGTCGCCGTGTTCCTCGATAGCTTCCAGATAGGATTCATCCGACAGCAGCTGGCCGCGCTCCAGCGGCGTCATGCCTGGGTCCACGACCACGAAAGCCTCGAAATACAGCACCCGCTCGATCTCGCGCAGGGTCATATCCAGCATCAGGCCGATACGCGATGGCAGGGATTTCAGGAACCAGATATGGGCCACCGGCGAGGCCAGTTCGATATGCCCCATACGCTCGCGGCGCACTTTGGCCACGGTGACTTCCACACCGCACTTCTCGCAGATCACGCCGCGATGCTTGAGGCGCTTGTACTTGCCGCACAGGCACTCATAGTCCTTCACCGGACCGAAGATCTTGGCGCAGAACAGGCCATCTCGCTCCGGTTTGAAGGTGCGGTAATTGATGGTCTCAGGCTTCTTGACTTCGCCGTAAGACCACGACCGGATGAGTTCCGGTGACGCCAGCGCGATGCGCAGTGCATCGAAATCCTCAACCTGGCCCTGCTGTTTCAACAATTTCAGTAGATCTTTCATGTTTGCATCACCGTCAGTTAACTGGTTTCAACACCCATACGTGAACAGGTTTTGACGTCAGTCCTGCTCCAGTTCGATATTGATAGCCAATGAACGAATTTCCTTCACCAGTACGTTGAACGATTCCGGCATGCCCGCTTCCATACGATGGTCGCCGTCCACGATATTCTTGTACATCTTGGTGCGGCCGATAGTGTCGTCGGACTTGACCGTCAGCATTTCCTGCAAGGTGTAAGCCGCGCCATAGGCTTCCAGCGCCCACACTTCCATCTCGCCGAAACGCTGCCCACCGAATTGGGCCTTGCCACCCAGAGGCTGTTGTGTCACCAGCGAGTAAGGCCCGGTGGAACGTGCATGCATCTTGTCATCCACCAAGTGGTTGAGCTTGAGCATGTACATATAGCCCACGGTCACCGGGCGCTCGAAGGCTTCACCGCTGCGGCCATCGTAGAGCGTGGTCTGGCCGGATTCCGGCAGGCCTGCGAGTTTCAGCAGATGCTTGATCTCATCTTCACTGGCACCATCGAATACCGGCGTAGCTACCGGCACGCCTTCGCGCAGATTTTCGGCCAAGCTGGTGATCTCGACTTCATTGAACGACGCCAGATCCTCCTTCTTGCCGCCAGTGCGGTTATAGACCAGCTCCAGGAACTTGCGCAGCTCTTCAGCTTTGGCGTGTTCATCCAGGAGTTTGCCGATTTTTTGGCCGATGCCCTTCGCGGCCCACCCCAGGTGGGTTTCCAGGATCTGGCCGATGTTCATACGCGAAGGCACACCCAGTGGATTCAACACTACATCCACCGGCGTTCCGTCCGCGGCATACGGCATGTCTTCCACCGGCACAATCATGGAGATTACGCCTTTGTTACCATGCCGGCCGGCCATCTTGTCGCCTGGCTGCACGCGGCGTTTGACCGCAAGAAACACTTTCACCATCTTGATCACTCCGGGGGCTAGGTCGTCGCCGGCAGTGATCTTGCGTTTCTTCTCCTCGTAACGCCGCTCGAACTCATGGTGTTGCGACTTCAGGGTCGTGGCCACTATTTCCAGCTGTTCGTTGGCTTCGTCGTTTTTGAGGCGGATCTCGAACCACTTTTCACGCGGCAGTTCTTCCAGATAACTTTTGACGATCTTGGCGCCGGATTTGAGCCCCTTGGGCCCGCCTTCCGCCACCTTGCCGAGCAGCATCTTCTCGACGCGCTGGAAAATGTCTTCTTCCAGGATGCGGCGCTGGTCGTTGAGGTCCTTGCGTACTTTCTCGAGCTCTGCTTTCTCGATGCTGAGTGCACGTTCATCCTTGTCTACACCGTCGCGGGTGAAGACGCGCACGTCGATCACGGTACCGTCCATGCCCGGGGGCACGCGCAGCGAGGTGTCTTTCACATCGCTGGCTTTTTCACCGAAGATGGCGCGCAGCAGTTTCTCTTCCGGCGTGAGCTGGGTTTCGCCCTTGGGCGTGACCTTGCCGACCAGGATGTCGCTGGATTTGACCTCGGCACCGATATAGGCGATGCCCGCTTCGTCGAGCTTGGCGAGTGCGCCTTCGCCCACGTTGGGAATATCTCCGGTGATTTCTTCCGAGCCCAGCTTGGTATCGCGGGCCACACAGGTGAGTTCCTCGATATGAATGGTGGTGAAACGTTCCTCCTCCACCACGCGCTCGGAGATGAGGATGGAATCCTCGAAGTTGTAGCCGTTCCAGGGCATGAAGGCCACTAGCAGGTTCTGTCCCAGCGCCAACTCGCCGAGATCCGTTGACGGGCCATCGGCCAAAGCATCACTCCGGGCAATCACGTCACCGGGTATCACCAACGGACGTTGATTGATGCAGGTGTTCTGGTTGGAACGGGTGTATTTGGTGAGATTGTAGATATCTACACCCGGCTCACCGGCCTGGGTCTCGTTGTCGTTGACACGCACCACGATGCGGCCGGCATCCACGGAATCCACCGTTCCGCCGCGCTTGGCTACCACCAACACACCGGAGTCGAGGGCCACAGTGCGCTCGATGCCGGTACCCACCAACGGTTTCTCGGTACGCAGCGTCGGTACCGCCTGACGTTGCATGTTGGATCCCATGAGCGCGCGATTGGCGTCGTCGTGCTCCAGGAACGGGATCAGGGCCGCGGCGATGGATACGATCTGCTTCGGTGATACGTCGATGAAGTTGATCTTGTCCGGCGTGGACAGGCCGAATTCATTCTGGTGACGGCAGCTCACCAATTCAGACACGAAGCGGTTGTGGCCGTCCAGTTGCGCATTCGCCTGGGCAATCACGTACTGGCCTTCCTCGATGGCGGACAGGTACACGATCTCGTCGGTGACTTTGCCATTCACGACCTTGCGATAAGGAGTTTCCAGAAATCCATAATCATTAGTACGTGCGTACACCGACAGCGAGTTGATGAGGCCGATGTTCGGGCCTTCCGGCGTCTCGATGGGGCAGACCCGGCCATAATGGGTCGGGTGTACGTCGCGCACCTCAAAACCGGCGCGCTCGCGGGTCAAACCACCGGGTCCGAGGGCCGAGACGCGGCGCTTATGGGTGACTTCCGAAAGCGGATTGTTCTGGTCCATGAACTGCGACAGCTGCGAGGAACCGAAGAATTCCCGGATGGCGGCCGACACCGGTTTGGCATTAATGAGCTCCTGGGGCATGAGCCCCTCGGACTCAGCCAGCGCCAAGCGCTCCCTGACGGCGCGTTCCACGCGCACCAGGCCTATACGGAAAACGTTTTCTGCCATCTCACCCACGGATCGCACGCGGCGGTTTCCAAGATGGTCGATGTCATCCACGGTGCCATTGCCATTGCGGATGTCGAGCAGCACCCTCAAGGCATCAACGATATCCGAGCTCTTGCCCAGTTCCTTGCAGAGCGTCTTGCTGGCTTCGTCCTGGCGCTGGCCGAAATACATGCCGTCATAGAGCACACCCGGACCAGTGATGGCTTCGCGGCCCACACGGCGATTGAATTTCATGCGCCCCACGACCGACAGGTCGTAGCGCTCCGTAGTGAAGAATAGATTGTGGAATAAGGTCTCGGCTGAGTCCTTGGTCGGCGGTTCGCCGGGACGCATCATGCGGTAGATTTCCACCAGCGCCTCGAACGGTGTGTGTGTCGGGTCCACGCGCAGGGTGCTGGAAATATACGGGCCTTTGTCCAGATCGTTGGTATAAAGCGTGCGGATCTCCTTGACGCTGGACTTGATGAGTTGCTCCACTTTCTCAGCGCTGAGTTCTTCGTTAGCCTTGCCCAGCAGCTCACCGGTCGGGATCTGCACCACGTCGTGAGCCAGGGTTTTGCCGGCCAGGTATGCGGCCGTCACCGTCAGGGATTGCACTCCGGCCTTTTCCAGTTCACGGATGTGGCGTGCAGTCACGCGCCGGCCTTCCTCCACCAGCACCTTGTTCTTGATCTTGATGTCGAAAGCGGCGGTCTCACCGCGCAGACGTTCCGGAATCAGATCCAGGGTGATGCCGTCCTTGCTGAGATGAAATGTGTTGCTTTCAAAGAACAATTCGAGGATCTGGGTGTCGTTATAACCAAGCGCGCGCAGCAGGATGGTCGCCGGCAGTTTGCGGCGGCGATCGATGCGCACGAACACACAATCCTTGGGGTCGAATTCAAAATCCAGCCATGAGCCGCGATAGGGAATAACGCGCGCGGAGAACAGCAGTTTTCCGGACGAATGGGTCTTGCCCTTGTCATGATCAAAAAATACACCGGGTGATCGGTGCAATTGCGAGACGATGACGCGTTCGGTGCCGTTGATGATGAAGGTGCCATTGCCGGTCATTAGCGGCAGTTCGCCCATGTAGACTTCCTGCTCCTTCACTTCCTTGGGACGGCGATTTTCCACCGGTGCTTCCTTGTCGTACAGCGCAAGGCGCACCAGCACCCGTAGCGGCGCTGCGTAGGTGAGGCCGCGCATGATGCACTCTTTCTCATCGAACGCCGGTTCGCCGAGTTTGTACTCTACATACTCGAGTGACGCGTTACCCGAGTAACTGCTGATCGGGAACACCGATTTGAAAGCCGCGTGCAGGCCTTGTGCAAGGCGTTCTCGCGGCAGCTTGTCCACTTGCAGGAACTGACGATAGGATTCAAGCTGGATGGCCAGAAGATAGGGCACCTCGAGTACGCTCGAGCGCTTGCCGAAATCTTTGCGGATACGTTTCTTTTCGGTGAATGAATAAGCCATCACATTTACCTCGACGCGCGCCGTTGCGCGGTGGTTTTGAATCCAGTGACCGCCTTGGGTTAAGGCGGCGTGGTGACGCACCAGCGCCACGCAAATAGACAAAAACAGGAATAGGCCGATGGCTCGCGCCACCAGCCGTTTCCATTAACGGGACAATCCGCCCGCGTTATGCAGTAACATTTCCAGAGGCTTACTTGACCTCGACGGTAGCGCCAGCCGCTTCCAAATCTTTCTTGAACTTGGCCGCATCATCTTTAGATACGCCTTCCTTGATGTTCTGGGGAGCACCCTCCACCATATCTTTGGCTTCCTTCAAACCCAAACCCGTGATGGTGCGCACCACCTTGATGACTTCGACCTTCTTCTCGCCCACAGCCTTGAGCGCCACGGTGAATTCGGTCTGCTCTTCGGCAGGAGCGGCAGCCGCACCAGCGGCCGGAGCCGCGGCCACGGCAGCAGCCGCGGACACGCCGAATTTCTTCTCCATCGCGGAGATCAGATCCACGACTTCCATCACGGTCATCTTGGAAATGGTCTCCAGAATGTCTTCTTTAGCAACAGCCATTGTCGTAACTCCTAAATAATGTATTTCCGAATCGGTTAATTAAGCAGCTTGCTTCTGGTCACGCACAGCAGCCACCGTACGCACCAACTTGGCGTGGGGCTCGGCCAGGGTGCGCACGAACTTGGTGATCGGCGCCTGCATGACGCCCATAAGCATGGCGTACGCCTGCTCACGGGTCGGCAATTTGGCAAGCCGTTCCAGATCCGCTGTTGGCAGCAACTTGCCACTCAGGGCAAGCGCCTTGACGACCAGTAGTTCGTTGTCCTTGACGAAGTCCCGCACGACCCGCGCAACAGCACCCGGATCCTCCTTCGAGAACGCCAGGATCAGCGGTCCCTTGAGAACATCCTTGAGACACTCAAATTCAGTGCCCACGATGGCTTTTTTCGCCAGGGTGTTTTTGACGACCTTGAGCCAGACACCGTCCTTGCGTGCTTTCATCCGCAAGGTGTTGATCTGTTCCACTGTCAGCCCGCGGTATTCGGCGGCGATGGCGGAATACGCCTTCACTGCCACCGCATTCACCTCGGCGACCAGAGCCTGTTTGTCTTCCAGTCTCATCGGCACGGTGTATATCTCCTGATAGTTACCGTTACACAAGAGACACGCTCCCTCACGTGTCCATCCCGCCCACTTACGTGGGTATCACGGTGACCCAACCAGGTAATCCCGATTCGGATACCACCGTCTGCGTGAGCCGGCGTGGCCGCCATTAAGTCGCCTGTCATCTCGACAGGTTTCACTCACGGTCTTTGACGTGCTGACCCCAGGCATCAGCTGCATCAAAATTTTTTTATGGAACGACCGCATGTAAGCAATCTGCGGCGATTTGCAACGCTCCATAATTCAGTAATTCGTCTATACCACCAAACTGTTCTGATCGATCACGATGCCCGGCCCCATGGTTGAGGACACGGTGACTTTCTGCAGAAAGATGCCCTTGGCAGTCGCCGGTTTGACCTTATTCAGGTCCGCCAGCAGGGCCTGCAGGTTTTCTTTCAAGGCGTTCGGCTCGAAGTCCGATTTGCCGATGCTGCAATGCACGATGCCGGCCTTGTCGGCGCGATACCGCACCTGCCCGGATTTAGCATTCTTCACCGCACCCACCACGTCGGGCGTCACGGTGCCAACCTTCGGGTTCGGCATCAGGCCGCGCGGTCCGAGTATTTGGCCCAACTGGCCGACGATGCGCATGGCATCGGGGCTGGCGATCACCACATCGAAATCCAGCTGCCCGGCCTTGACCTTCTCGGCCAGGTCCTCGAAGCCGACTATGTCGGCACCGGCCTTCTTGGCGGCCTCGGCATTATTGCCCTGGGCAAATACGGCCACCCGCACAGTCTTGCCTGTGCCGTGGGGCAGAACCGTCGAACCACGCACCACCTGGTCGGATTTCTTGGCATCGATGCCGAGGTTGATGGCCACATCCACCGATTCGCGGAACTTCAGCTTGGAAAATTCCTTGACCAGCGAAAGAGCCTCATCCACCGTATATTGCTTGCCGGGCGTGAGCTTCTCCCGGATGGCGCGCATGCGCTTGCTGATGGTCGCCATTTATAGGCCCTCCACATCGACACCCATGCTGCGGGCACTGCCCGCGATGGTGCGTACTGCGGCTTCCAGGTCGGCTGCCGTGATATCCGGCATCTTGATCTTGGCGATCTCTTCGAGTTGCTTGCGCGTGATCTTGCCTACCTTATTGGTATTAGGTGTCGCACTGCCTTTTTCAAGGCCAATGGCTTTGCGAATCAGCACCGAGGCCGGCGGTGTCTTGGTGATGAAGGTGAAGCTGCGGTCGCTATAGACCGTGATCACCACCGGAATCGGCAAACCCTGTTCTAGTTTCTGGGTCTGGGCATTGAACGCCTTGCAAAATTCCATGATGTTCACGCCCTGCTGGCCCAGAGCCGGACCCACCGGCGGACTCGGGTTGGCCTGGCCTGCAGGGATCTGCAGCTTGACGAATGCCTGTACTTTCTTTGCCATCTACCTCTCCTGTGGGTGCTAGCGCCTGTTTATTGCAGGCTCCCCTGTCTGTAAATATAAGCGGCCATCCCGGCCATGATTCCCGTGTCGCGGCGCATGGCGCCGCTCTATCTACCAAATAATCAGGACTTCTCGACCTGACTGAATTCCAGTTCCACCGGCGTGGAGCGCCCGAAAATTAGTACCGCCACACGCAGCCGGTTTTTTTCGTAATTCACTTCTTCGACCACACCGTTGAAATCGTTGAACGGTCCGTGAGTCACGCGCACCACCTCGCCCGGCTCGAAAAGCACCTTGGGCCGCGGTTTCTCCGAACCTTCCTGCACCCGGTGCAGGATTGAATCCGCTTCCTTGTCGGTGATGGGCGCGGGTTTGTCCGGCGTGCCACCAATGAAACCCATGACCTTGGGCACGCTTTTCACCAGATGCCAGGTCTCGTCATCCAATTCCATGTGCACCAGCACGTAACCTGGGAAGAACTTGCGTTCACTGCGGCGCTTCTGGCCTTCGCGCATCTCCACCACTTCCTCAGTGGGCACCAGTATCTCCCCGAACTTGTCGGTCATGCCGCTGCGTTTCACGCGCTCACCGAGTGAGCGCTTCACCGATGATTCGAAACCTGAATAGGCGTGCACCACATACCAACGCAGTGCCATATCTCAGCCTCCCTGCCCGGTCAGGCCGTGCAACGCCCAGAACAGGAAGATATCCAACAGCCACATGAGTATGCCGGTAAATACCACCACCACAAGCACCGCAATCGTGGTCTGAAAGGTTTCCTCGCGCGTCGGCCACACCATCTTGCGCACTTCATTGCGCGAACTCTGGATGAAAACCCAGGTACTGTGGCCAAGTCGCGTCTGCCAAGCGAGCAGCAGCGCCAGCACCAAGCCGATGATCACGTAACCAGTGCGCAGGATTTCTGACTGACTGCTGTACCAGTAATACGCAAAGATGCCGGCGATCATCAGCACAATCGCGCCCAGCAGCTTGGCGGTATCCAGGCCGCTGCTCGTGGTTTCCAGTGTGTCGTTCATTTACCCGCTAACCTGTTAGATGCACTAGCTCAAATGGCAGGCCAGGAGGGAATCGAACCCCCAACCTGCGGTTTTGGAGACCGCCGCTCTGCCAATTGAGCTACTGGCCTATATAAATTTCATGGCTGCAGACCAACCTTGGTGCGTCGACCTGCCCGCTCTACTCGATAATCTTCGCGACCACGCCGGCGCCGACGGTGCGGCCGCCCTCGCGGATGGCGAAGCGCAGGCCGTCTTCCATGGCGATCGGGCTGATCAGGGATACCACCATCTTGATGTTGTCCCCGGGCATCACCATCTCCACGCCCTTCGGCAGGTCCACCGAGCCGGTCACGTCGGTGGTGCGGAAGTAGAACTGTGGCCGGTAGCCGTTGAAGAACGGCGTGTGCCGTCCACCTTCTTCCTTGGTGAGCACGTACACTTCGGCCTCAAATTTGGTGTGCGGGGTGATGGAGCCGGGTTTGGCCAGCACTTGGCCGCGCTCCACTTCCTCACGCTTGGTGCCGCGCAGCAACACCCCCACGTTGTCGCCCGCCTGCCCCTGGTCGAGCAGCTTGCGGAACATCTCCACGCCCGTGACCACGGTCTTGGTGGTGGGTTTGATGCCGATGATCGCGATTTCATCCCCTACCTTGACGATGCCGCGCTCGATACGCCCAGTCACTACCGTGCCGCGCCCGGAGATCGAGAACACGTCTTCCACCGGCATCAGGAAGTCGCCGTCGATCAGGCGCTTGGGTTCCGGAATCCAGGTGTCCAGCGCCTCCACCAGCTTCTCAACGCTGGGGATGCCGATCGGCGAGCTGTCGCCTTCCAGCGCCTTCAGGGCCGAACCGATGATGATCGGGGTCTTGTCACCCGGGAATTTGTAGACCGTCAGCAGGTCGCGGACTTCCATCTCCACCAGCTGCAAGAGCTCGGCGTCGTCCACCATGTCGGCCTTGTTCATATACACCACGATGTAGGGCACGCCCACCTGGCGGGCCAGCAGGATGTGCTCGCGGGTCTGGGGCATGGGGCCGTCGGCCGCACTCACCACCAGGATGGCGCCGTCCATCTGCGCGGCCCCGGTGATCATGTTCTTGACGTAGTCGGCATGCCCCGGGCAGTCCACGTGCGCATAGTGGCGCTTGGTGCTCTCGTATTCCACGTGTGAGGTCGCGATGGTGATGCCGCGCGCTTTCTCTTCCGGAGCATTGTCGATCTGGTCGTAGGCCTTGGCCTCACCGCCAAACTTCTTCGACTGGATCACCGTCAAGGCCGCCGTCAGCGTGGTCTTGCCATGGTCTACATGCCCGATGGTGCCCACGTTTACGTGTGGTTTCTTACGCTCAAATTTTGCCTTGGACACGGTGCTTACTCCGAATTGCTGCCTATGACCGAACTTACTCAAACCTGACTCGTCGATTAATCTAAATTCCTGGAGCCCATGAACGGAATCGAACCGTTGACCTCGTCCTTACCAAGGACGTGCTCTACCGACTGAGCTACATGGGCGATCTAAATCTGCCACCTCATCCACCCGCTTATCCTGGAGCGGGTGATGGGAATCGAACCCACGTCATCAGCTTGGAAGGCTGAGGTTCTACCATTGAACTACACCCGCTGCGTCCGGGCATTGGGCGCCTGAACCGGCCAACCAGGGCTCTCGAAACTCAACTTTCTGGTGGAGGGGGAAGGATTCGAACCTTCGTAGGCGTAAAGCCAGCAGATTTACAGTCTGCCCTCGTTGGCCGCTTGAGTACCCCTCCACGGACGAAGCCGGGAATTGTCTGATATTTCACGGATTTGTGTCAACCTACAAAAGTACCGGGGCAGGCTCCCCCCGCCCTTCCTAGCCTGAGGGTGTAGCCCAAGAGTCGCATATAACAGGGGGCGTCCAGACAGCGCGAAAGCAGATCCAAAATCAGACTACCCAGAGCGCTGGCTGGTACTGCCGAAGGGCAAAAATTCCAAAACATAAATGAAAAAGCGCCGGAGCTAGACTCCGGCGCCATATTTCATCCTTATTATCAAGGTTAGGGTGACCATCCTGTCACCCTTAATCCAATCCGTGAAGTCAGATACCGAGATTCTGCTTCCAATATGCCCTAATCGCCTCTACTGTACTCTTTGGGAGCGGGCCGTATCCAATTTCCTCGGCCATCTTCTGGCCGTGCTCATAGCCCCACAAGAAAAACTTGATAACTGGCTCATTCGTCGACTTCGGCATATCTGTACGCATGATCTCCCAAGTTCCGCCGGAGATGGGCCAACTTTCGGCGCCCGGCTGGTCAGTCAGGATCACGTAAAAATCCTGGGCCTTGGTGAAATCCACATTGGCAGCGGCCGCTTGGAAGCTTTTAAGATTTGGACTTACCAGCCTGCCTGCACGGTTGTACATGCGCACCCAAGTCATGTGGTTTTCCTGGATGTAGGCGTACTCCACGTAGCCAATGGAGCCACGGATTTGTTGCACGTATGCGGCCACCCCAGCGTTACCTTTGCCACCGACACCTGTCGGCCAATTAATAGAGGTGTTAGCCCCCACTTTTTCAGCCCATTCGGGGCTGATCTTCGAGAGATAGTTGGCGAATGTGAATGTAGTGCCAGAGCCATCGGAACGATGCACAACTGAGATCCCCATGTCAGGCAGACTAATGCCCTTGTTCAAGGCCATAATCGCCGGATCATTCCATTTGGTTATTTTGCCAAGATAGATGTCGGCAACTACTTGGCCATTTAGTATGAGTTCTCCGGGCTTAATGCCTGGGATATTCACCACCAGATCTTCGCCTGCTATGGCTGTCGGGAACTGGATAAGCTTGTTCTGCCTGAGGTCTTCTGGCTTCAGAGGCATATCGCTTGCCCCAAATGCTACAGTGCCAGACGTGATCTGCTTGATGCCGCCACCCGAACCGATTGCCTGATAATTCACCTCAACCCCAGTCTTGGCTTGATATGTAGTAGCCCACTTAGCGATTAATGGGTACACCCAAGTACTACCGGCTCCAGTTATGGTTTGGCCAGCAAATGCGCTTGAGGACATCACAGCAGCCCCCGCGAGCATAAGCACAGCCAGTTTCTTAATCATTTGATTCCACATGATGTATTCCCTCCTCAGGAATGCTTGATCGACTAACGGATACATTTGGTTACATTGAATTCCAGCTTGCAACTTTAAAAGCGCTACATGACAGAGCGATGACATTTTGTTGGCAGTTGTATGAACGTGCCTACTACCACACCGTCATGTTTTATCGACATGAGAGATTTGACACCCCAGCCAAAAAAAGAAGGCGGGCTGAAACCCGCCTAATGACTCGTATAGAGTACAGATGAACTCTGTGATCAGAACTTGACCTGTGCCCAAACACCGATTTCCTTGGTGGTCGTGTTAGTGGTGTTACTTGCCAGGTTCTCATGCTTATAGGCAATCGCCCAGGTGATGTTCTTATTGGCCGGGAACGAGACGCCGAAATTGTAGTATTTATCCTTCAGGGATGGATTCAAGTCCTTGCTAGGATCGGCGTTGTCGTAACGCGCGAACACCGCGGTGCCGTTATCCGTTAGATCCATCGATCCGTACAGCGAATAGCCGCTTGCCGAGTCCGTCTGGTTGCTGATGATAAGGGCGGGTGTGAAGTTGTTGGCGTGGAAGTATTCTGCGCCGATGGTCAGGCCAGACCTTTTCCAGGCAACCAGTGCGTCCTGGCGGGTCGCGGTATTGATGGCCGGTGTTGATTGAGTATTTTGGCCAAGATCGCCGGTATACGCGCCCACGGCCAGGATCAGGCCGTCCACCGGCACGAAAGCTACACGGCCTTCAAAATCCATGCTCTTGCTGCGGCTCGGGTTCTTGTAACCGCCACCGTTAACCATGGATACGGCGTAGTTGGCGATATTGCCTTCGCTATGACCTAAGAAATGCACGCCCCAGTCCGCCGAGTTGCCGAGATGCAAGCGGTCGATCAGCGTATTTTCCACAAAGCGATAGCCGTAGACGCCTTCATCAAAGGGAATCCAGGGCATGTCTGCGGAACCCAGCCGGAAAGTGGCCGCATTACTCAGCTTGGCCTGTACGTAGGCCTTTTTTACAAACAGCTGGGTTTCTTTGTCCGATGACAAATAATTGAAGTCGGTGGTCAGATTCGCCGACCAGATGTCGTCAAAACTATGGTCCACAACCAGATAGAAGCGCTTGACGTCGACGCCATAGCCCTGGTTATTGGTGGCCGTACCATTCGTGTCCTGTGTCAGGTTGGTAAAATCAAGGTATGAGGTGCCACCGATAGTTGTGGTCCCCGGAGGAGTGCCGGCATGGGCTTGCAGCGTGAAAATCGCAGCCCCCGCCAGTAACATAGAAGCCCATTGAATCTTGCGCATGTGTCAGTACTCCCGATGAAATGACGATGTACGGACCACCTGAAGGGTGGTTTCTATGCGCAATAGGTTAGGCAATCAATATGACGGATGCATGACATTATTTTGTATATTTAGTGACAGTCGGAATAAAGTCACATTTAGCCCAGTGATTAATGACTCACTTCATGATTTATGTGGTTTTTTTCATACGTTGATTTACCTTGGATTTCCTAGACTTCCCAAATAATATATAGAAACCACTGCTTCACGATTCTCATTAGAGTCATTAACGTATCTTAAGGAGTATGTGCGTACACAGAAGAGTTGCAGTAGTGAGGCAGATGAATTTTGTAAGCTATGCGCGACCCTATAAGTTTACATAACCGTGACAACCTGTTTGCGCTAACCTATCAGCAATAGTGATGATCGTGGCCTTACACATACATTTAATTTCACTGCTGTCCCAACGTTAGCGAAAACGGCTGATCCACGATCGTAAGTATTTGATTCTTATCATGGTCATTTCAGGCCTGGAGTCGAAATCGTTAACACCTTGACACGACCTAAAAGCACCTGCAAATCAAGCATAGTATCTATTTGTCATTTCAACGTTGGGACACTACTGATTTAATTTAAATCATGGTGCCGGCAGAGAGAATCGAACTCCCGACCTTTGGTTTACAAAACCACTGCTCTACCAGCTGAGCTATGCCGGCTTTCTTTGAAGATTCAGGGAAGATTCTAGCAGGACTGGGTTACGGGATTCAGTGGCCTGCGGATTCGCAGGCCTCACGTCCTATGCTCAAATCCCCTTCGTCCAGATCGGAGAATGCGCTAGCCGGGGGCAGCTGGTTTTCAGCGCCATGCGCATCCAGCCAGTAGCGCGGCGCATCGCGGAATCGTTCAGTCAAAAGTGGATGGTATCCCAGCTCGCGTATCTTCTTCTGTCGTGCCAGCGCGCCGAAGCGGTCACTGAACACGCCCAGGGAGATGGCGTTGCGGTTCGCCTCATCGGTCACCACGTACAGGTCCTTGATCCCGCGCGTTTTAAGCAACTTGGCAGCCGCATCCGCTTCATGGTGAGAACCGAAGGGTGGTAGGTAGACCCAGTATCCCAGACGGACTTTTCCTGGAACGGTACGCTGGGCCACATTATCGTGGGCTTTCTGCAAACGCGTGAGACCCGACTGAGCGGCCTGGGTGCTGGGAAACGGCCCGTAGCTTGCGCAGATCAGTGCCGCATTTTTGCTAGCTGCAGGATTGCCAGCCACAGCCGGTGCAACTGGCGTGGATGCGGAGATGGATGCGTTGGCAAGTGCCTGCTTTTCCGCAGGCGTCAGTTCCGAGATCAATTTCAACGGCTGGACATGGGGTAGCGGTGATACTTGGTGTGTTGCTTGAGCCGGCGCCCTCAACCATCCATACCATATGAAAGCCACGATGTTGGCAAGCACCAACGCAAGAAACAATTTACGCATCACGTTTGCTGTCCCGCCAACACTGCCAGACCCTCTAGCACCAGATGGGGCGCGAGTGTAAACCGTCCCCGCACTATCGATTGCATCCGCTCGGCATCCCCTCCGGTCAACAGGAGTTTAGTCAACGCCCCCTGCTGCGCCAGAATCTCCGTGGTCGCCCGATCAAACAAGCCGGCGGCGGCATACAGGATGCCACTGGTGATAGCGGTGCGCGTATCCCTTGCGTAAAGCGTAATCGTATCGCCTGGTTCTTTGTAAATCGCCGGAGCGGCCGACGCAAGGGCGCGTTGCATGGTACCGATGCCCGGTGCGATCAATCCGCCCAAATGCCGTCCTTCGCGGGTGACTGTATCCACAGTTATTGCAGTCCCACAGCTGATAATACAGGCGGGCCCACTATATAAATGATAAGCACCAATAACCGCGGCCCAGCGATCCACACCCAGCTGTGCAGGCTGGATGTAACCGTTAGTGACACCGCAGGCCTGCGGTGTCGTTTGTACATACTCCGGATCACGCTGAAAATGCTCATGGCAATAACGGTTGATACTCTCGGTTAATAAAGTTCCCGCCACATTGACAACGAGAATACGCCCGGGCGATGGCAGCTTGGCCCAAGCAGACGCCAATACCTCCGTAAACGGTCTGTCTTTATATTCGAGCGCACCGTAATCGGAAATTACCTGATCGTGAGCACAGCCCCACTTGATGCGGGTGTTGCCCACATCCACCAATAGCATCACGACAGGATCCTCAGACTGAGATCGCCGGATACAAAGCGTCGCGTACCAGCATCAGTATTCAGCAGCAGCGCACCATCCTGATCCACACCCAGTGCTGTGCCTTTGATGATCTTTTGCTGGTATTGCAGATGTACTGGGCGTCCGGCGGCCAAGTCCAGCGCGCGCCAATCCTCCGCAAAAGCGCCAAATCCCTGCACCGCAAATTCCTGCAACGCCGCCACCAACTCCTCGATCATCGCGGCCGCCAGATGATTGCGTTCCGGCATCTCACTTGTTGCAAGCGTAGCAAGATCTGTCCACGGCTGGTCAATCTGCGCTGCAGCTTCCTTGGGCATGCGTACGTTGATACCGATGCCGATTACGGCACACACACGACCGGGCGGTTCACCCTGAATTTCCACCAGGATTCCACCCAGCTTGCTGCCTGAAACCAGCAAATCATTGGGCCATTTGATGGCAACACCTGTGATATTGACTGCATGCAAAGCACGCACCGCGGCAATGGCTGCCACCATACCAAGCGCGGTGAAACCCGGAGGCACATCATCGAACTGCCAGCCCAGTGAAAGATATAGATTCGCTGCAAACGGCGATATCCATTTTCTGCCACGACGACCGCGGCCACTTGTCTGCCATTCCGCAAGACAAGCGGCTGGAAAGTCGCTTGAGCGTGACATGAGCCATGCATTAGTGGAATCCACTTTATCCAGCACGGTGAAGGCTTGCAGACTTGCGTTGCATACCGGTGTAAGCCACTTGCGTACCTGCATTTCCTCCAGCAATTCCACTGGGTGCGTCAGCTGGTAACCCCGCCCCGGCACGGAAAATATTTCCAAACCGAATGATTCAAGCTGATGCACGCGCTTCCACACCGCACTGCGGCTAATATTTAACTGTTTCGCGATTTGTTCACCGGAATGGAAACAGCCATCAGCCAGCATGCGGACGATGGTATGCGTGCTCTCGGATATGGATTGCATCGGGATCGCCTGATGGCTACTGTTAGCGTTGCCGGTGCAACAGCATGACACGCGTGAATCGATTCTCGGTACCAGCCTTGAGACGACGAATATTACTGCGGTGGGTAAACACTATGAACAGTGCCATCGCAACACCGAACCAGAAAAGCGGCGAGGTAAATACGTCCCCCGGCGCCAGCAGCACATACACAGGCACTGAGCAAGCTGCAAGGATTGTGGACAAACTGACATATCCACTGAGTATGAGCGTCAAAGCCCACACCACCAAGGCCAAAATTAATGCCGGCCAAGAAAGCACCAACAGCACACCGAGAAACGTGGCTGCACCCTTGCCGCCATGGAAATGGAAAAATACCGGGAATACATGTCCGACAACCACCGCGGCTCCGCACAGTGCGGCGATCCAGCCTGGACTTGCGATGGAACTATGCATCCATGGCAGATACGGCAACCCACCGGCTGCCAGCACGCCCTTGCCCACATCAATCAGCATCACCCAGAATGCGAATACTTTTCCCTGGGTGCGCAGTGCGTTGGTGCTCCCGGCATTGCCACTGCCGGTTTTGCGGATGTCCACCCCGCCATGGAATTTGCCTACGATCAGGCTGCCGATGAGCGAGCCCAGCACGTACGCCAGAAGGATTCTGATTATCAACTCTGGCATAACCTGGGATCTCCTCCGCGAACAGGGTCGCTATTTTAGCAGGGCCGGGCACACCAAGACTTGCAGGCTGGCGGCAGGTGTTCAACAATCAGTCACTTGAATGGAGGGAAACCAGTCGCATGAGCATGAACCCGGATCGGGTGGCGGAAGACATTGTTCTAGCCCTGCGGCGCATTATGCGCAGCATGGATATCGCAAGCCGCCAGCTCATCAGTAAATACGGTATTACTACGCCGCAGCTCATTTGTTTGCAGCATATGCTTGAACAAGGTCCCATGACGACGGGTATGCTTGCACAAGCAGTCTCGCTGAGCCCCGCCACGGTGACCGGCATTCTTGACCGGATGGAGCGGCGCGGTTTGTTGACCCGTGAGCGCCGGCCAGAGGACAAACGCCGGGTGTTGGTAGCCATCACGGATGCTGGCCGGGCGGCCGCAGAAGCGGCACCTTCTTATCTTGCTGAGCGCCTAACCCATGCCCTGGAGCGCTTGCCTGAAGACGATCGCGGGGAAATACAACGCGTAATCCTGTACCTGGCTGACCTGGCGGATATGCGCAATGGCATCAAGTAACCTGTGCGTGTTGACGAGGGACTGCCATAACACTTGTGTTGTTATCTTCAGATCGGGCGTCTGAAACCCCGCACCTATGCGTGTCTGCCTCATTATCAACCCAGCCGCCGGCCGCGGCGCGGGACAAAAACTCAGCCCGGCTATCATCAGCTGCCTCGCGCAACTCGGTGTCACGGCGCAGACCTTTTACAGCGATTCGCCGGGGGACGTAACCCGTCTTGCGAAACAACAAGTGCATGCTCAACCGGAGATGCTCATAGTAGCGGGCGGTGATGGCAGCGTGCACGAAGCTGTGAACGGCTGGATGCAGGCAGGGGGCGGTGTGCCCCTGGCGGTTATTCCCATTGGTACCGGCAACGATTTCAGCAAAATGCTTGCGGCCGGATCAGACTGGCGCGCAGCTTGCCAGTCTATTGCCAACGGGAAGACGCGTGAGGTGGATGTGGGACGCTGCAATGATTTCTATTTCGTCAATGGTCTGGGTATCGGTTTCGATGCACAGGTGGCGCAAACAGCGAACCGGATGCAATGGCTACGCGGCAATCTGGTGTACGGTGTCGCTGTGGCGGATACCTTGTTGTTCAGACACAGGACGCCAAGCGTGCGCATACAGCATGACGGTGGCACGCTGGAAACTGCAATTACACTGATAGCAGTAAACAATGGATGCTGTGAGGGCGGTGCCTTCCAATTAGCCCCGCATGCAAAAATCGATGATGGACAGTTTGATGTGGTTGTGGCCCAGGGTCTGAGTCGACTGGGCATACTTGCGCTGGTGCCGCGGGTACTGCGCGGCAGCCATCTTGGTCGTCCCGGTATCGTGGATTTCAAGACAGATAGGTTGCTGATTGAATCCGAAGCAGGACTGCCGGTGCATGCAGACGGCGAGATTTACTATACCGATGCCAAGCGTCTTGACATCGAGATCCTGCCGCAACGGCTTACGGTTGTTGCTTGACCGAAACCACACGCGTGCGTTTAACTGAGCCGAGATAAATCGCTGTCACCGCCAACGCTGCACCGGTGATCTCGACAGCAGTAAAGCGGCGGCCGAAGAATAATATGTCCCACACGAATGCGCATACAGGTTGCAGCAATAACACCAAACCAACCTGTGAGGCCCTGACTTTAGAGATACTGTTGGCAATCAACACCCAACCCAGTACCTGACCGAAAACACCGTAGGCAACCAACCAACCCGCATCCCGCCAATTGGGAATAACAAACGAAGCCTGCTCTGGCCACATGGCGAGTGCCAGCAATGCAGCACATGACAGCGATACCACCATCAGTGTGACAAATGAGGAACTGGTCGTCTCGGCGACACGGGCACGGCGCAGTGCCAATAAATAACCTGCATAACAGCATGCGGTAAGGAGCCCGAGAATGACACCCCAGCGATAATTGGATGAGAACGACGCCCAATCCACGCCCACTAGAAGCACAAGACCCAGGATCGCCAGTGGGATGGAAACCACCTGGAACAAAGTCAAACGCTCCCCGAAGACCAACACGCCCACGGCCGCCAGTACAAACACCTGGAAATTAGCCAATAACGTGGCCAAACCAGGGCCCACGTAGAGAATGCTACGATGCCAAAATGTCAGATCCAGCGCAAAAAATACCGCCACCACGCACAACATAGCGAGCGCCGAGGCTTTGAGGTTTACGCGCTCTTTCCGCCACCACACGATGCCCAGCAGGATCAGGCCACCGAAAAACATGCGGTAAAACGCGCTGGTGGCCGGTGATACGCTTACCAGTTTCACGAATACCGCCGAGAAGCTGATCATCACGGCACCCGTAAGCAGTTGCCACATACGCATCTCTCGAATTACATTGGGAGCATTCTTACAAACCGGTTGTTGAATAATCTAATGCGTTCAAAAAGACACCTGCCCTCCGGTTAACGACATCAATTGTTCGGATAAATGCAAGCCTGCATGTTCAGTCAAGTTAAATAGACAATAGCATTCTGGATATCAATGCGTGAGTGCTGCCTCCAGCTCTGCGAACGTCCATGCGACCCCGCTAGTATTGAGCGGAATACCCAGCTGCCTGCCGATGCGGGCGGCTGAAAATATCCCGCGGATGACTGGCCCTGAAGGGGCGGGCTCGATCACGATTGCGTGCTGCCTGCCGGTACGTTTCAGGGTTTCGATAATATCTCCTACGCGTGCTTCTGCGACATCCGGCATGCACAAGGCTTCAAGCTTATCCAACGATGTCATGACATCACGCACCAGCACCTCAGTACGGCTCACGCCCATTTCCTGCTGAAAACGCATGGGGCGCATGCCCACGATATCACTAAGCGTGATAAGCCCCAGCAGGCCCCCAGGCTCGCTGAGTACGAACAACAGTCGCACGCCCCCATTCCGCATTCGCTCCTCGGCCCTGTCAATCGGCAGGTCGGGATCCACCGTTACTGCTGCCTTACGGCTCAGGTCCGTCATCACATCGATCGCCGGGTGCTGCACAGATACGTTATCTGGAAATTTATCGGAAGGACGCATCAGGCTGGTATACGTTGGTGCCATTATCACTGGTAGCACCTTAAAGTTTCTGGTCACAGGGATCTCCAAGTTGCAATGCATAGGTGACTTCATTCAAACGGCCATGATTATACCGCAGCCCTTTACGGCAACGATGTAGACATGTGAATATGCATCATGAGCGGATATAGAAGTGTCAATATCTGTTTGTCGCGTCAGGCTTCGAGTCGCTACGTTACCTATGACTCTAGTGTCGGATGGTCTGTCAACCAGCATGCTACAATTATGTGCATTAGGATATTTATAAAATAAACCGGTTCTGCAACGCATGTCCAAGAAAATCCGTATCACCAATGTTCATCTGGATCTCGGTGCAAGCCGGCGCGGAACCGACATGGGCTCTTCTGCCATGCATGTGGCTGGTGTGGTACCGGCACTCGAGAAGCTCGGACACCGGATCGTCGGCATGCGCCATATCGGTCAGGTTTCCATGGAAGCGGCTGCCGTCGGCGACCCTCACGCTCGGTATCTCAAGGTCATCAGCGAAGTGTGCCGGGAATTGGCTGATGAAGCTGAGCAGACCTTAGCCGACGGTGAATTTCCCCTTATCCTCGGCGGTGATCATTCTCAAGCCATAGGCTCCATAGCCGGTGTGGCGCGCCATTTCAAACAGCAAGGCAAGGAACTGGGTGTGTTCTGGTGTGACGCGCACACTGATATGAATACACCTGAAACCAGCAGCTCTGGCAACATTCACGGCATGCCGCTCTCCATGCTACTCGGCATGGGGCCAAAGGAACTCACTGGCATCAGTGGAAAAACACCTGCGATCAAGCCCGAACATGTGGTGGTGTTCGGTGTACGTGATGTGGATAGCAAGGAAGCGGAACTGGTGAAAAAATCCGGGCTTCGAGTATTCACCATGAGTGAAATCGATGCCCGCGGCGCTGGCAATTGTCTTGAAGAAGCCATGCAGATACTGAGTCACGCCAACGCCGGCATCCATCTGTCCTATGACCTGGACGGCTCAGATCCCTCAGTAGCGCCCGGCACGGGCACGCCGGTACCGGGCGGGCTCAACTTCCGTGAATCGCATCTGGTTTGCGAAGTCATCGCCAAAAGCGGCCGGCTCACCAGCATGGAAGTTGTGGAATTAAACCCGATCCTGGACATCGAGAACCGCACCGGCAAGTTTGCTGTCTGGCTTATACAGTCAGCGCTGGGTCGAACCATCCTCTGGAACTGAAACCGGCCAGGAGAATCCGCTTGCGCAAGCGCGCAAAAGAATTCAACGATTTTCGCCGCAAGATGAACGAGCGCATCCTCGCCGAGGATAATCGCGTCATCAAACGCGTGTTCTCGGTCGACAGCCTCACCTACACGGATGGCGCGCTGCCGGCCAAGACCAAGGAATTGCTCGGACTCGCCACGTCCATGGTGCTGCGCTGTGACGATTGCGTGGCCTACCACATTGGCCAGTCCTTGGAGACCGGATCCAGCCGCGACGAGATCATGGAAGCCATGAGTGTGGCGCTAGTGGTGGGTGGCAGCATCGTGATTCCACATCTGCGCCGTGCGGTGGCATTCCTGGACGAAATCACCGATACAATGCCTGGCAACTGAACCAGAATCTCGAATCAATCAAATCTGACCGCGACCCTATTGATAATGCACTTCCTGTGGCCGGTTACCACCCTAGGTCAACACTGGCTTCATAGGTCCGTGCAGACAAACTTTATATAGATATAATCTGTTGTGGTAGCGTTAGCACGAAAGCGCCCTACACCATTTACGCTGAGTTGGTCGTTAACGCTCGTCGAAAGAACCCGGTACTTGCCCTGGCAGGCGTTGGACATCTTGAAGTTGGCATCCTGCTGCTTCAACTGGATGTCAGTGCCGCCACCTTGCGCCTGGTAACGGATGATGCCCACATCCGCTCCCTGGGTAGGGCCATTCGAAAAGCCGGGATTAATCAAAAGCTCGGATCTTGTGACCGCACAGCCTTCAAAACACATAAATAAAGCAGGACATCATTACCGCGATCTTTATCATGGATAGTTACCTCGTTCATTGGATATAAATGTGTATAAAACGGAAAAGTCGTATCGGGATTATGGCTTTCCAAATGTAAAAACCTGCCAGCAAAGTATTTGCCAACACATGGAAACCGCCATTGATTAGAGTCGCAAACGAAACAGATTTATATTTTCATGGCTATTCACGGTCTGCATTTAACCGTGTCATATTCCGAGCATTATCAACGGGTTGAGTTTTGGGCTATCGGCTGCAAAGGTTCAACCCGTTGCCAGCACGGCGACTAGTTTCTTGATCATCTCCTGATAGCACTCGGCGCCTCCCGCTTGATTTCCATAACGACACATATGGCCAGCCTGTATTTCTGCTGCCGAGAGCATGGCCATACGTGCCTCCGGATCGCCCCAGGATCGGGCATAAAATCGAATTTCGATGGGTAGGTTTTGATGGGTGCATTCTTGCTGTCGTCCGCGCCTTCCAGCCGCATCATGGGGGAAAACCTTTGTTGCTGGCCGTAGTCACATCAATGGAATATTTGTCGGACTCGGGACGCACCAGATCCGGATACGCAAAGTTGATATCGAAGACTACTGCTTAAGGTTGTTTGGCCTGAACGCCTTGCACAACCTGTCCGTAGACTGCCTGCGGCCACGGCCAACCGCCCACCTCTTTGCTCATTTCATACAGACTGCGTTCATCGATGTTCACAACCACTACGTCGGGGTCCAGTGTCTTGCCGGTCGAATGCACACGCACCAGACATCCTACAGCCAATATTTGATTGGTGTGAATGCGTGGAAGACCAAGAAATCCATGATGATCAACAGGACAAAAGTGGGCAGCAGCACCCCGTGGGCGGAAAACCTGGGTTTGATATTCATGATGTTCCCCGACGATGTAATCCCGGGCGGCTGGCGTCCTTCAGCGTAGCGGGTTTTAAAAAATCTACCAGCGGTGATAGGCAGGATGTCCGGGCTTTACGGCCACGAATGTGCCGCAGCAGGTGTCACACACCTTTCCGCCAGCAATTAGCTCCCCTTCTACTATTGCGCGGTCATCTGTGGAAGATATGACGCGGGCGCGCAACTCGATGGGTCCGTCCGTGGGTGTGGGACGTTTTAGGGAAATCACATATTCGGCGGTGACGGTGCAAGGTGGTGTGTCCGCGCCGG
>Ga0307374_10001349_pt1 | contig 45479 bp, 42 predicted proteins | sample OX3MG_FD_202532 | JGI IMG/M metagenome (GOLD analysis project Ga0307374, IMG submission 202532) | Soil microbial communities from Risofladan, Vaasa, Finland - OX-3 | ecosystem: Environmental > Terrestrial > Soil > Coastal area > Acid sulfate soil | place: Finland: Risofladan, Vaasa | collected...
CGTTCTGATGCCATGACGCGACCGTCACGGCCGCCACGCGGGTTGAGTCAGGAAAAGGGTCAGAACGGTTTTAAAATCGTTCTGACCCTTTTTCCGACCGCGTCGGTCAGTTGGTTCTGCCGCTTGCCCTTGACGAAGTGCTCGGCCGCGTTGATGAACAGCACGTCGTCCGGCTTCTTGCATTTCTTGAGCACCAGGATGCAGACCGGGATGCCCGTCGAATAGAAGAGGTTCGCGGGCAGCCCGATCACCGTGTCGATGTGCCCGTCGTTGAGCAGTTTGGTGCGGATGCGCTCCTCCACGCCGCCGCGGAACAGCACGCCGTGCGGCAGGATGATGGCCATCACGCCGTCGTCTTTCAGGTAGTGCAGCCCGTGCAGCAGAAAGGCGAAATCGGCCGCGCTCTTGGGCGCCACGCCGTGGGCCTTGAACCGCATGTCTTCGCCCATCGCCTCGCCCGGCTCCCAGCGATAGCTGAACGGCGGGTTGGCGACCACCGCGTCAAACGCCGGCTTCTTGGCCGGGTTCGTCTCGCGCAAGTAATCCCAGTCGTTCGTCAGCGTATCGCCGTGGTAGATTTCGAACTCCGTGTCCTTCACCCCGTGCAGCAGCATGTTCATGCGGCAGAGGTTGTAGGTAGTGACGTTCTTCTCCATGCCGACGATCTTGTCGATGGATCCGCCCGACTCGGCCATGCGGCGCCGCACGTTGAGCAAGAGCGACCCCGACCCGCAGGCAAAGTCGAACACGGCGTTCAGCTTCTTCCGCTGCCAGACCGACCTCCACGGCCGAGAAATCCCCGACGCCGAGTACCACACCAAGGATTTCGAGCGCACTGGCAGCGTCTCGCTTTTTGCCCGCGCCGAAGCCATTGCCCGGCACCTGACCAACTTTTTGAAGCCAACCGACCGTTTCGCCAAGACGATCCTAGCTCGGTGACCGCCGCGCAAAAAACGGCCATCGGCGATCCACCGCTCCCGACGGTAGCGCGCGCAGGGCGTTCGTTCCCGCTGCCCTTGCGCCCTTCGCAACCTGGCGAGGAGCGGGCCGGGGAATGCGTCGCCGCTACGAATTAGGAATTGGACCTCCAGTTTCGCTGCCTAGCTGCCCTCTTTCGTCGCACCGCTGCTGTCCAGCCAGGCGCGATTCCATGCGATCCGCCAGCTACCGTCCGACTCGACGGTCGATCCTGCAATGTCAAGGCACCGGATTCGGCGAAGCCGCTGAAGCCGAACCGTGCAAATAAGATCTTCGCCAAGACCGAAGCTTGACAGGCGGCGCTTGCGAAAGTCCTGCCTAAAGACGCCAACTTGGGCGAAAGCGATTGGCAAATAGGCGGCGGCTCTTCCGTTGCCTTCACGTCGCGCCTTGCGAATCGCTGCACGAATAATGCGGCCACGGTGCTTGCGGACTATCCCCATTACACTATCGGGCTCAAGCGGCTCGACGACGACTTCCGCGCTTACAACGGCTCCCCATGCGTTGCGGTGCGCGACGGCGTGGCGGCACTCGATAATGGGAATGCCAAGGTTTCTCTTAATGGGCTGAAGGACGTCCCCAAGACCAAGGCGCAGGGCCATTGCCAAAGTGTCGAGCCGTGCCAGAAACGGCGGCAGAGAGGGGCCACTGATGAAGAAGACAGGCTGCTGCTCAATGACTGCGCCGTACTGCGGCAACTGTGCTGCGCCAGCCTGCCGTAGATCGCGAAGCATTCGGCCATCGAACGCGGCCCATCCAGGCCAACCCTTTGGTGATCGCAAGGACAGGAAGTAACGATCGTAACCTGGGGCGAAGTATTCGGCCAAGATTCCGGTTTGGATCGCTGACCAGTTGACCTTTCCGGCGTCTCGCGTATAGGGCCGCGCAAAGAACGTTAACTGCGATCGTCCGGCCACTCCGGATTCGACACAGCCCTCGATCCTCCACCACGGCGTCGAAGTTTCCTCCTGCAGTTCCTCCACGAGGATCTCCCGTGGCTGGGAATAGCCATGGGGCCGGGACATGGCAAAGAAGACTTTCAGCGCGGCCGCAAATCCATTGCACACATCGAGCAAGCCGTCGAACAAATTGACGACCTCGTCTGCCGAACACGTCTCCTCGCCGCTCCTGTCCCGGTAGCGAATATCCCACTCAAGAAACGTAATGCCGCCGTGAGCGATTGCATTCCTGATGATGTGTCGATAGCTGCTGGTGAGGGGTCGCGCGGCGACGCTGCGCTCGACTTCTTGCACGACGTTATAGACGCCTAACCCGTCGGTTCCTTTCCCGCCGTCCAGCCGCAGAAAGAAAGCAATGAGTCGAAGAAACGGGGTAAAGACCGCTTCGACGAGACGCAGATATGCGGGGTGAATGAGCCTGTCAACTGATCTTGCTAGATCGTATGGGTCACCAGTTTTCAAAACGAGATCATGCCAGCCTTCCGAGTTTATTTCGCGAAGGAACATCAACGCTCGGTCGAATTCGCTCTGGTGATCCGAAAAGTATGCTTTGAGGCCGTTCCTATCGCGTGCATCGCGCTGCTGGAGCCAGTCCACGTAAAGTTCGTAGGCCGGGCGCGAATAGAATTTTTCGGGCCGAGCGTCGAGGTATCGGCGCAGGGCAAGGTAATGCGGCACGGGGCACGCCTGCAGCGCGGGAAACGCCGTCGCGATTCTCTGCCTGTCACCAGCATCGCGCCGGCGCGTCAGCGGGCACTGCAAGTCTTGATGTATGGGATGCATCTGGCTCTCCTCCATTGAGGATGAGAGGATTACGTTCGACAGGTTCAGCCATCGGGCCACTTGCCGGCGGAGCTTGATCACATCGCACGAGGAACGTCGCTTCCTTTCCCCACCGCAATTCGTCCGCACGACAAGGAGCTACTCGCCTAATGCTAAGGACTCGCGCTTCCAACCTCTGAGCTGGCCGCCACCTTTTTCAACCGAGTCGGCCACAAGTTCACGGAGCTCAAAGAGAAACTCGTTGGCATCGGGCCCCGGCATCTCGTTCGGAACAGGTGCGGCGGATTCGTACAGCCCTTCAAGTTCCTTGGCTCGAACTCTGGTCGATCCAGTACCCCTTCGTTCGTAAGCTTCCACCCATCCGCTCAACCGTTCATCAATCACCCTACGACGGGATAGTTCGTGAAGGCGCTGATTCACCTCGCGGCGTATTGCGTCAATGGCCTGGATGCGAACATCGTCGTGCGCATCCTTCGGCAACGCTGGCTGCCATTCCAGCGGCTCCGAAAGGAATGCACTAATCTTCTCCTGCAAGCGAAGGATGAGATCGGCGATTGGTCGTAACGTGTCGTATTCATCGAGCTTGAAAAGGCTCACTCGTCTCGTGAGTGCTTTGATCCTCGCCCAATGCTCGGGCAAGGCCTGCGAGCGACTGCCTAACCCAAGCAGCCCCTTCCACCGGTCGTGGAATTCTTGGGTTGCCTTTTGAACCGCCAAGATAAGATTTGCCACGTCATAAACAGGGCTGTATCGCACCGGCGGTGGAGGCTGAATCGACGACTCGAAGGCACCCAGCATCCGCGAGAATTCGTTGCGCGTGAACTTCGCCTTCTCCGGCAGTTGAGCCTGAATGTTTGCCAAGAAAAGGAGCCGATCCGGGTAAAGGCGCTTGAGCGCATGTTCCGCCTCTCGGCCTGTTGATTTGGAGATAGCCTGCACCGCATTAAAGTACGACCCAACGACGTGTTCTTTTTGAGCCGTGGGGCCGATCAAGTTATCCCCTTTGACCTCATCGAAATGCGTGAACGCTACTATCAGCTTCGGCTCATGCCCGCTCGTAACTAGGGTCCGCAAAACGGACACTGGGGCTGCCTGCATCGGCTGCGCAGCGTTATCGACAAGGACAATCACGTCAGCTACTTGAAACCGCCTGGTGATCGACGTTGAAACGCTTGAAGTTGAATCGGCGGTGTGACCGATTCCTTGGCCATCCATCAGCACGATGCGAGGAGCTTCCTCTTCGTGCCACGCCGGCACAAACGGTCCTCGAACCCGAATGCCCTCGACAAGCGGTGTCAGGAGTGTTCCAAAATTCGGAGCGTAGTTGCTGGAAAAACGATTGACCGCTCGAATGAATTCCTTTCGGTCATCGCTTGTGATCGTCCAGAGGGTGGGCCATCCATCTCTGCTGCGAATTAGGTCGCCGGACGTGATAAACTCGAATCGAGATTCGACCTCATCAAGAATCTCATCCACAATCGAATGGAAGCTCTCATTGTCTTGCAACTGTTCCTCTATGAGATCCTGAAGAACTTCACGTTCTTGAGGCGTAAGCCGGTGCGGTTCGACATTAAGCTCATCGACGGCACTTACAAACGTTACTGCAGCGAGACCATCGATCCGCTCTAAGAAGTACCGAAGCCTTTGGGCGAATTGCTCCCGCTGTTCGTCGGTCGCCTCGGCGTCTTCATCGCTAACGATTTCCACTTCGTCGTCATCCAAAAGATCTTCGTCATCGTCAGCTTTCGAAGCGTGCAGCGATCCGAGAAGATAGCTGAGCCGGAATTTCTGCTCTGTGTGTTCCAAGAATCGGCGCGCAATCTCAGCGGGCTGGCTCCGTTCAATGTGGGCTGACACAGCGGCAGTGACGCATTCCATAATGAAATGCCGAGCCTGCTCACGGGGAATGAATGACACGGCTGCCTCAAAGTCGCCGCCGCCGATGATGATCTCAAGGTCACAAATCGTGGTTTTGGCGGCCGACGTAGATGGAAACCGCTCCTTGTTCGGGTCCGTACCAAGTAATTGGCGCACCACCGTGGTCTTGCCTGCGCCGGTTGTTCCAACGAACTGGACCTTGGCGTAACGGTCGTCTTTGCTTGGAAGGGGCAGGACGCGTTCCCGCTCTGCCCAGCCCTCCCATTGCTCCGATGCTAGATGGTCGTAGAAGGCAGCGACAATCGGCTCTGCGTACCTCGACGACGCGCGGCTGCGGGCGCCGATGTTCCAAAAGGCGGGGTCGGCGAGGATTTCATTAAGTTGAGATACCAACTCAGCGGCTTCGCCCTCATTCCTCGTTCCTAGCCCTCGCCTCACGCGAAGCTTTTGTTTCCCATCCGCCGCAAAAGCGATTGGGTGACGGAAGATTACGCACCATCCCGACCGTCCCTTGCTCAAAGTCGCACGGTTTTGTCGCTCGCTCATTTTTTGTTCTCCTTACGGAAATCGTTGTTCACCGTTGTTCCAGCACAGACACCATACCACAGACTCTCGGTGCGTCAAGAGGAAATCGGAACAACCAGGAACAACACGAAGCCGACCTCGCAGTTGCCGCCATTATCGTATCGTAAACCGCTAAACTGAAACGAGTTATGCGTCCATTATCGATGCTGATCACTTGGCTTTGACCATCCGATGGCTCGACCAAACCCGGTCGTTAGACATTTGGTTTTTGAGACTGCCCCTTCCGCGTGCCGCTGGTTGGCGGACATGAGCGAGCCGCGAAACCCGCGCGGTCAAAGCGCGATGTGAAATGTCGCACTGCTTACCTAGCATAGCGACTTCTGGCGGGGCAATTGAGCTCGTCCCAATGGAGTTCGCCAATTACCGGCTAACGTCGGATGGCGGGATCTTCGTGCGGCAGACGATGCCGTCGCCATGTGTTGAGCGGGCCACGACAGTGCTGCCATTCGTGCAACGGATCAGACGCAACTATGAACCTTTTCGGATTCACGTTGTCGTGGGCGAAACCGAGGATTTCAACGACGCCGTGCGAGCTGCGACGAAGCGGTATGGTCGGTGTTCCCCAAGCAACGCCGTCGGCCCCGCGGCTAGGATGAACTGCCGACAGGCCTGTGGACGGCCAGCAATCGTCGCTCATAATCAAAGCGCTCTCGAAAGATATCGGACCGCGGCGCTCGACCGGACGCCGCAAACACGAACCCGCCGAACAAGGCCGGTGCTACGAAAGACCCGGCCGCTGTGGCGCTGGGGCGTAAACGCGGTCTGAAAGGGGGACCGGCCAGAGCCGCCAAAATGGCCGAAGGATGCAGCGAAAGTGCCCGTAAGGCGGCCATCCTCGCGGACGTCCAGCCGTCGAAGCTCCTTTCGGCACAAAAGCCGGTTCGAATATGCTGGTGAAGTCGAAGAACGGCTTTTCCGGGCCCTTCGTGATTCAAGCGGAGCAAAAACCGCGGTATCGACTGTTCCAGCCCGGTCGTTTGCGAGGCCGAATTTCGATGACCCGAGTCTATTCACTCCTGGGGCTCGCCGTCGCGGCGCTGCTCTTGTTGTGCGGGCGCGTCACACATCGCCTCGTCACCTTTCGGCGAATAGTCGCGGTTAGCTTCGCGACGCATCCAAGCCGGCCAATTCTGGACCTGCTCAGAAGTCGACCTAATCTGCTCTTCCAGCCATCCTTTTTTCAATGTCATCGCACTTTCCTCGTTCGTCGCGACGCCCACTTATCCAATCCGCAGCACGTCACATGCCCACCTGCTTAAGCCGATGGGGGATTGTTGTGCCCCACCAACTCTTCATACCGACGCCCAAAGTCGTCGAACTCCTTCTGCTCCAGCGTCAGAGCAGCCAATCGCGTAGCGGGAAAATACTCGCCGAATTTCGGGACCGCAAGGGGGCCATCCCATTTTCGCACTCTACCTAGCTTATCCTTTCTTTCAAGCATCGCAAAAAGGTCCATGTATCGTTGAGGCGCGATGCCGACGAACGGCTCGAAACAGAGCCGGTTGCCCCGGCCAACCGATTCCTCGACCGCGATCAACGACGGGTAGAGTTCGGCGACCATGCTCTTGGGATATGGCTCGACAAAGACGACGCGACTGATGCCAGCCGCGAGGATATGCCTCGCGCAATCATGACACGGAAAGGTAGTGCAGTAGACCGTGCAGCCCCTAACGGACGTTCCCCTGCGCGCGGCATCGAGGAGAGCTGCCATCTCAGCATGAACGCACCGGCCGAACTCGATGACGTTCATAATCTGGGCGTCCTTCATCAATGCCAACGGCCCGTCAAGCGCCCTTCCAACCAATTCATCGACCCCAAGAGCCGATTTATCGTCAGCCAGCCATTTTTGTTCCATGAGGCGGTGCAGTATCTCCGCCAGCATCCGGCGCTTTAGTCGATCGTTCGTCTCTTCTCCAAGGACAAAGTCACGTTGATCCGGTTCGTCGCCGGCCCAGCAAAGCCCGCCGCCCGCCCTTGGGACTTCATTGGCGCCCGCTGCGATAATGTCGCCTTCCGCCGAGGCGACGACCGCGCCGACTTGCCGCTGCAACGATGCGGAACGGAGTGCGGCGGCGCGCGCGTGGAACATGCCATACTCATCCCGAGTCGGTGTGTGAAAAGAGTTGCCGAACAGCAGCTCGATGACTCGATTGATCTCCCTCTGCAACCGATTCGCGTCGCTGGCGTCGATGAAGAAATCCGCACGTGGATAGACCTCGCGAACGTTTTGACCGAATTTATCGAGCGTCTCCGCTTCGTCTCGCTTGATAAGCTCTTGTGCGTCTGGCAAACGATTCTCCGAATGGAATTCGTTATACGAGGCGGCGATCCGTGACGCGAGATTCTGCAGACGCCGTGATTGCGGCGAATAGGCGGCGACCAACACGAAGGCTGGGCCATAGACACGTCTCAAAAGCGAGACTTCATCCGGGTGTTTAAGCGAACGCAGCAGATATGCGTGCCGAGGGAGCGGCGCATCCTCGGAGCCGCAAGATTTGCGGACTTCGCGAATTGCACCGATCGCTATTGCCGCCAAAGCATCCCCGCGCTGCATCTTCTTGCGCAGCTCATTTCCGGCATCCATGTGCGAATGGTAGCGCCGGTCCTCCGGGCGCTCGACGAGCGGAACGCCGATGGAGTTTCGCACGTCGTCTAAAAGTTGGCTCAGGCGGATGCGGTCGCACGCGTAGTTGACGGCCTTGAGCGACTTTTCGATTGCCGCCGACACCGGCTCGAGGTCTGTGCCGATCGCAGCAACAAGCCCGATAACAAGTTCAGGCCCTTCCACTTTAGCCGAATCAGCGCACATCGCCTGCCGAAACCCGCGGAACTTCATTAAATGCAGAGTGACCACCAATGATAGGTGAGTTAGCTGCTAGCCGCAACTAGGCGGCGGGAGCGCATTTCAGCCCTCGCGGATGTGGCGACGGTGGTCGCCGAGCGCGTGGCGGGACCCTGATGCACGCCAATCGGTTTGATGCTTGCTGTTCTCGTCGAGCGCCAGGCCCAGCTTTTGAATGGTGCAGACGATGACCTTGTCGGCGGCGTCGTCGGAAAGCAGGCGATCGACGAGTGCCCGGGTGTTGGTGTTCTCTTCGACACAGCCTTCCTGGAAACGGTTGAACTCTTCGCGGGTTTGCCGGTCGAGGTCTTTGCGGTCGACGACGAACAGGCACTTGTCGACGCTGAGGTTCGCCTTGAGTGGCGTCGAAGCCTTGAAACTGGTGAGCGTCTTGCCGCTGCCGGTGGTATGCCAGACGTAGCCGTTGCCGAGGTTTTTGTCGATACAGTCCACGATGTTTTTGACGGCGTAAATCTGGTACGGCGGCATCATCAGCAGTTTTTGTTCGCTGGCGACCAGCACCATGTATCGGCTGATCGTTTCCGCGAGCGTACACTTCGCCAAAAATTCATCGGCGAACGCGTCGAGCCCCTTGACCTTCGAATTGTCGGCGAGCGCGTGCTCATAGATGCGCAAAAAGCGCTCGTCGGCGTTGAAGGCGAAATGGCGGGCGTTATTGTTGGCGAAGTAATAGGTGCTGTCGCGGTTGGTGACGATGAAGAGTTGCACGAAGCAGAGGATCGTGCGCGTGTAGCCGTTGCCGGGGTCGTTCTTGTATTCGACGATCTGCTCGATGGCGCGGCGGGGGTTGATGCCGAGGGTTTTGAGCTCGGTCTGCGCGGCGGGGATGCCGTTGACGAGCAGGATGACGTCGTAGCGGTGGTGGCTGTTGTCGGTGTTGATGCGGAGTTGGCTGACGACCTCGAACGTGTTTTTGCACCACTCGTCGATGTTGACGAGCGTGAAGTTGAGCGGGGTGCCGTCGTCGCGGGTGAAGCTGCTGCGGTTGCGGAGGGTGTGGGCGGCGGTGAAGACATCGGGAGTGACGATTTCCTCAAGCAGGCGTTGGAATTCGGCATCCGTGAGGCGGACGTGGTTGAGTGCCTCGAACTTCTTGCGGAAGTTTTTCTCCAGCGCGGCCCGGTCGCGGATGTCCGCCCGGTATTCGTACTTCAAGTCTTGAAGCTTCTCGATAAGCTGGTTTTCAAGCTTGTGTTCAGGCGAAGTCATGGCAATCTCTTTCTGATACCGGTCCACGCTCGCTACTTTGGCTTTACCGGCTTCGCCGTCTTCTTCAGCAGCTTTTCCAAGTCCGCTCGCTTGAACAGTCGATAGCCATTCACCGGGTTTCGGTGCATCGGGATTTTGCCTTCCCTGGCCCATGCCCGGAGCGTGTTTTGGGAGACGCCGAGGATGTCGGCCGCCTCTGCCGTCATGAAGTAGTCGGTGAGTTTCTGCATGGTTTCGGTCCCGAAGGGGGACGATTCGTACCGGGCATGAGTCTAGCAAGCCCCGCAACGCCGCGATACGGCCGCGCGGACGTCCGTGGACTAGGTTCAAGACGCCCGCATTTTAGTCGGACTGCCGAAGAGCCGGCAATCCGGGCCGCTGTCGGCGGCCGCCGCCTGCTTCGGCTGTTGAAGAAATGGCTTCGAGCCGGGGTTTCGGAGGACGGCCAATGGTCGCCGAGCATGTTTGGAACACCGCAAGGGCCATCCCTACCGCGATACTATTTTAGAAATCGTTCTGCGTGGATGAGCGAAAAGGCCCGCACGCCTCGCTCCAGAATGGCCCATCGTGTTCGAGGTAGGCCTGCCAGTTCATCGCTTTCCGAACTGGGGAAAGGGGGCGGTGTCGGCGCATCGCCACCGCGACGACCACCGAGACCACGCGCGCGTTCCCAACACGGTCGCCGCTTCCGCGGCGACCACCTCATGAATAATCCGGGTCAGGCGTCAGGCATCAGGTTGCTTGTCCTGACGCCTGAAACCTGACGCCTCAAATCGGTGGGCCGGCGCTCGCAAGCTCGCTGGTCCCACCCTACGTTTAGCAACGAGGTAACGCCAAGAGTAAAGACCTGCTTCACTTCTCAAACAAATCGTGCTCCGGCCAGTGCGTCACTTCGCCGGCCGCACGCCACATCAATTCGTCGATCTCGCGCTGCATCGGGCGGAGCTGATCGTCGCGGGGCCGGCCGTTGAACAGCGCGGCCCACGCGCGCCCGTCGCTGGTGCGGACCAGAATCGTCACCGTGCCGGGCAACGAACCGGTGTGCCACCAGTTCGCACCCTCGGCGGTCGGGCGAATGTTCCAGCCGAGGCCGTAAAACGTGGGCTGGTGCTGAGAAACGGGCGGCGCCGGCCGCGTTGCGATCAAGCGGACGCTTTCCGGCGACAACAGCGCCGGCGGCCGAGCGCCGTCCACGGCGGAAGCGAACCGCACTAGGTCGGCCGCCGAAGCGGTCCAGCCACCGTGGGCATCCATCGCCTCGATATAAAAACCTCCGTCGGGCCAGGCCACCGGTTCCTTCACGTCGGGAAAGACGCTCGCCGTCGGGCCTTCGACCGTGTGATAATATCGCACTTCGGCGTCGGCCCGATCGCCGGGCCGCGTGCGGCCAAGCCGCATCCGCTCAATGCCACACGGCGCGAGCACCAGCTCTCGGAGGGCTTCTTCGTACGGCTTGCCCGTGATCGCTTCGATGACCCGGCCGAGCAGGCAGTAACCGAAGTTGGAATAGGCGTACCGCTGGCCCGGCGAAAAATCGAGCGGCTGCCGCAGCATGTAGCGCACGATCGCCTCGCTGGTGGCCGGCGACGGCGTGCCGGTCGCCTGGGCGATGATGCCCGGCCGGAACATCGGGTCGAAGCTCTTGTCGCGGTCCCAACCGGCCGTGTGCTGCAAAAGCTGCCGCACGGTGATCGTGCGCAGCCGCGCGTCGATTCCAGGGCCATCGGGCAAGCGGAACTTCGGCAGCAGGTCGAACGCCCGGTCGTCGAGCGAAAGCCGCTGCTGTTCCGCCAATCGCAGCACCGCCGCCGCGGTGATCGGCTTGCTGACACTGGCGATGCGGAACAGCGAGCCGGGGCCAACGGGCTTTTTCGCTTCGACATCGGCCCATCCATATCCACGGGCCAACAGCAACCGGCCGTTCTTTGCCACGGCGATCGACCCGCCCGGCAGTTGCCACTTGTGCAGAAAGGCCGGAATGAACCGGTCGTAGCTTTCCATGCCGGGCACGGTCTTGCCGGCGCTCGGCAGGGCGTCGTCTTGCGCCCATAGGGGCGCGGCGATGATCGACGCGACGAGAATTGCCGATATGCGTGTTGACATTCTCACGTGCCGCGCAGGCAGCACTTCTTGTACTTCTTGCCGCTGCCGCAGGGACAGGGATCGTTGCGGCCGACGCGCGGCGCCGCGCGAATCGGCTCGGGCGGCGCGTCGAAGTCCGGCGGCTCCTCCACGATCGGCTGCGAGCGGCGGTCGAGCAACGACATGGCCGATTCCAGGTCGGTTTCGTCCGGCGGGGGGATGCCGGCGTCAGGCCTGAAGGCCGATTTTTTCGCCGCGTTCCACAACGGTTTGAACTGCGAGCGCGTCATGCCGAAAGGAATGTCGTCGAAGTCGTCGCCGTCCGCATCCAATGAATCGTGGATCGCGTCGTACCAATGATCGTAGTCGCGCAGCAGGTTGTCATAGGGATCGTCTTCGGGCAACAGGATTTCGTCCAGCGGCAGGACCAACGCCTCGTCGCCCTCGACGGCAAGCTCGCCGTAAACCCCATGTCGGTCTTCGTCATCGGGATAATCGTCCGGCAGCTCGTCGGGCAATAACAGCCGCTGGAGTATCAGCCGCTCGCCATAGAAATCGTCGTCCTCGTCATCGTCTTCGTCTTCGGCAGCAAGACGCGGCAACGGAATGTGCTCCGTCAAGAAACGATGCCAAACCCGCCAGGTCTTGGGCTCGCAATCCGGGTAAGGGTCGTCGGGCCCCAAGCCGAACAAGGCGCGGACCTGCCGATCGCCCGCTTTCTCGAACGAGGGCGGCAAAACGGGCTGCTCGATCGCGTCGGGAGGGACCTCGCCCCGTGCGAGTTGCTCTTCCGGCAGCCAGTTGTCCCACAATTCGCAGTCGTCGCCGTTGTCGCGCCGCTCGCGGTCTTCGTACACCGGGTGCAGCCGCTCGGTGGTCGAATCAAAAAAGCAGACCCAGCAGCGGCGGCGGCGATCGGTTTTATGTTTTTGAATGCGTTCGACGGTTCCCGACCAGCCGCCCATCGGCAAATCGGCGTAGATCGGGTGCCGGCTGCCGGGCTTGACGTGGACCACGTCGCCGCACCGCAGCCGCCGCTGGCGGTCCGCTTCAGGCAATGGCTGAGAACCCTGAGTCGTGTGATCGGTCGACATCGCGCAGACCTCCTTGCAATAAACCGTGGCTTCGCCCCTTATCATTCCTGACGGACGTCTTTTGTCAAGAATCCTCCACGGTCGGGGCCGAGAGATGCCGGTCGTCATTCCAGAAGCGGAGGGCCGGCTCCTCGCGCGTGTGCTCGTAGCTCAGCGCGCCGAGCGCGGCGGTGGACAGAATGAACAACCGAGCGTCTTCGACGGGCAAGCCGAGCCACCGCGCGGCCAGCATGCGGCTGAAGTGGCTGTGCCCGAAAACCAACACGTCGGCCTGCATGGCCCGCAATCGGGCAATCACGCGGTCGGCCCGCTGGGTGAGTTCTTGAAACGATTCGCCGCCGGGGCATCCGTCGCGGAACAACATCCAGTCGGGCCTATTGAGCCGAATCTCGGCCGTGCGCAGACCTTCGAAGTGGCCGTAGTTCCATTCGACCAAATCGGGGTCGGCCTCGGCCCGGTCGCCGTAGCCCGCCAGCTCGCAGGTGCGCCGCGCCCGAATGAGCGGGCTGGTGAGCACACGGGCAAACGTCAGCTCGCGCAGCCGCCGGCCGAGCTGGCGGGCGTTTTGTTCGCCGCGCGGCGTCAGTGGAATGTCGGTCAGGCCCGTATGCCGGCCCAACTGCGACCATTCGGTTTCGCCGTGCCGCGCTAAATAGACCGTGGGAAGCGGTTGGCTCATCAGCGGCTCTCGCGTCAGGGGTGGTGACATCGCCGGGAGTCGTCGCTCCCGGCCAGATCCCTTTTATACCGCATGCGGCTGTAGGCGAAAGAAAGAGTGGTGGCTGGGAGTTATTAAGCACGCGATCTTTTAGCTGACGGTCAGGGTGAACGTCTGGCTGGCGTCGGGTGCCGTGCCGTTGCTCGCCTTGATCGTGAGGCGGTACGTGCCGGCCGTGCCCGCGGCGGGGGTGCCGGCCAGCGTCGCCGTGCCGTCGTGGTTATCGACCAAAGTCACTCCGCTGGGCAACGCACCGCTTTCGCTGATGGCCGCCGTCGGGCTGCCCGTCGTGGTGATGGTGAAGCTGCCGGCCGAGCCTGTGGTGAAGCCCGTGCTGTTGGCACTGGTGATCGACGGCGCGTGGTTACCCGTCATGTCGCTGTAATACTCGCCGGATGCCAGAATCTGCACGCCGACTTGCTCGCCGTTCAGCGTGTGCGAGGTGAGATCGTTGACCCACATTTGCAGATCGGCGCTGTCGGGCGCGCGGTGCAAGAAGTCGGAATAGAAGGCGTCGACCACGGCCGTGCTCGCCTCTTGGCCGAAGACGAAGGCCGAGGCCACCTGCAACAGCGTTTGGCCCGAGGCGAGCTGACCGACCCAGTAGCTTTCGCCCGTCGAGTCGGGCGCGCGGAGGGCGACGTTGTTGTACAGCGCGTCGACGAAGGCCGTTTCCCCGGAGTGCAGGTTCATGAATTCCGTCGAAGTGAGGAAGCCCTCGACCTCGATCTGTTCGGTCCCCCAGGCGTTGAAGGCGGCGGTCCAGAACGACTTGCCCGCCGGATCGGATGGACGGCCGAGAAACTCTTCATAGAACTGCTCGACTTCCATGCCGCGGTGCTCGGCCGAGTCCCACACGCCTTGGGCCACGCTGGCCCGGCCGGCGCCGCCCGTCATCTGCTGCTGCCAGTAGGCCAGGCCGGTGGCGTCGGGAGCGTGCCCCAAAATGCTCGCATACACGGCGTTGATGTAGGCCGTGTTGGCATCGCTGGCGGCCGGCAGGCGTGTGAGCGGAACCTGCAGCGGCAGAAGGGTGCTGGTCAGGACGTTGCCGATGTTGATGCCCGTGACGTTTTCGCCGGCGGTGACCGACAGCGTTTGCGGGTTCGTAGTCAGCGTCACGCCGTGATTGGCGGGCACGACTTCCATCACGCTGTAGCTGCCCGCCGCCAGGGCCGTGAACGTATAGTTGCCGTTGGCGTCGGTCGCGGTCGACGGATTGCTGCTGTCGGGGACGCCGGTGCCGTCGTTGTTCAGAAACACGGTGCGTCCGCCCAGACCGATTTCGCCCGAATCGAGCACGCGGTTCACGTTCACGTCGTCAAACACCTCGCCGCTGATCGTGGCCGTGGCGGTCGAAGTCGTAGTGGTGGACGTGGTGACGACGGTGGCGGTGGATGTGGCGGCGGCCGATGCCGTGCCGGGACTGTTGTCGCTCAAACTGACTTTGATGCTGTCGGAGCCGGTCGCGCTGTAGTCGTGACTGCCCGACACGGCGAGCGTGCCGTTGGAAGCGGTGACGCTGCCGGCCGTCGTGCTGCTGCCGTCGCCCCAATCGATGGTGGCGGTGAAATCGCTGGCCGCGGCGCCGGTGTTGGTGTCGACAAACGTGGCCACGGCCCCCGTGAATGTGCTGCCTTGGGTGGCCGTGACGGTGCCGGCCACCGCGGTCAGCGTATCGCCCTCGCCAACGGTGGCGCTGGTGGTGGCGCTCACCGTGGCGCTGATGGCCGTTTCTGTGACCGAGACCGTCGCTTGGAATGTTCCTTCTTCGGTGTACGTGTGGCTGCCGGCGACGGTGTAGCTGCCGCTGGCGCCGGTGACGGTGGCGGTCGACGACGTGCCATCGCCCCAGTTGATCGTGGCCGTAAAGGCCGAGGCGGCCAGCGAGCTGCCCGTATCGGTAACGGTGGCGACGGTCCCGCTGAACGTTTGCCCTTCTGTGGGAGTGATGGACGTTCCGGTGACGCTCAAGGCCGAACCGGGCGAAACCAGGGCGCTGCCGGTGGCGGCGCTCTCCGTCGCCCCAGGCAGCGAGCTGCTGTTTTCGATCGTCACGGTCAGCGGAAAGCTGCCGTCCTGGCTGTAAGTATGGACGCCGCTGACGGTGAACACGCCGTTCGCGCCCGTAACCGTGCCCGCGCTGGAGGAATTATTGTCACCCCAGGAGATGACCGCGGTGAAGGCGTTGGAAGAGGAAACCGTGTCGGTGTCGGTAAATGTGGCGACGACGCCACTGAAGGCTGTGCCCACCGTGGCCGTCAGCGAAGCCGCGGACGGAGTGAATGCGTCGTCCTGGCTGATGGTGGCCGACGAAGTGACGCTGTTGGACAAGACGGTCGGCGTTGCCTCGCTGAGGCTCACGCCGACGCTGAACGTGCCGGCATCGGCAAAGGAGTGCGTGCCCGACACCGTGAAGTGGCCAGCGGATCCCGTGACGCTGCCCGCCGACGAACCGCTTCCATCGCCCCAGTCGATCGTGGCGGTGAAATCGCCGGCGATCGCGCTGGCGTCGACGTCGGTGAAGGTGGCCACGGTAAACGCGGTCGCGGTATGCTCCGGCCCGGTCAGCGTGGCGGCCGAGAGCACCACGGGACTGGCCACGTTGGCCGTCGCCGCGATCGCCGCGGCGGGCGTGGCGCTGCCGCCGGCCGTCGATTCGTAGACGATCACGTCGGGCGTATACGCACCGGGCGTCGAGTACGTGTGGCTGCCGAGCACGTCGTAGCCACCGCTGCCATCGGCGGTCACCGTGCCGGTCGTAAATGACGTGCCATCGCCCCAGTCGATCGTGGCGGTGAATGTGTCGGCGAGGTTGCCCGCGTTCTTGGTGAACGTGGCCAGGCTCTGCTGCGAACTCGCTGAAGTAGCCGTCGCCGAAATTGTTTCTCCGGTGCCGGTGACATCGTCGGCCGGCACCACGGCGGTGCTGGTCGCCGTGGGGTAGGCGATCGTGGTGTGAGCGTTCTCGGTAATGGTGACGTCAACCGCGTCCGACAGGCCGCCGGCGGTATAGCTATGGCTGCCAGCGACCGTGAGCACACCGTTGGCGGCGGTGACGGTGCCCGCCGAACTGCTGCCGTCGCCCCAGTCGATCTGTGCGCTGAAGTCGGAGCCCAGGACCAGGCTGTTGGTGTCGCTGAACGTGGCGACCTTGCCGGCGAACGTCTGGCCGGGATTGGTTACGAAGGTCAACGCTTGGGCCGTCAGCGTGTTGCCGTCGGCGACGGTCGCGGTGGAGACGGCCGTGGCGCTGGCCGTGCCCGGCGTGTCGCTGATGCTGACGGTGGCCGACATGGAACCGTTTTCGACGAAGGCGTGCGTTCCCATGACGGTGAACGTGCCGTTGGATTGCGTCACGCTGCCGGCGCTCGTGCTGGTGCCGTCACCCCAGTCGATGGTGGCCGAAAAGATGCCTGCCGTGGCCGCGGCGTAGGTGTCGGTGAACGTGGCCACCGCGACGGTCGCCGATGTGCCTTGCGTGGCCGAGAAGGTGGTGGCCTGGGCGGTCAGCGTATTCAGATCGGTCACGGCGGCGGTGCTGGCGATGGTGCCGATGGCCGAGCTGCCCGCCGTGGTGCTGCCGGTCATCTCTTCCAAGACCGTGGTCGTGACGGCAAAGCTGCCGCCCCCTGTATACGTGTGACTTCCGGTGACACTGTATCCGCTGCCGCCGGCGGCGAGCGCCACGGTGCCGGCGCTGGTCGAGCCGTCGCCCCAGTCGATGTTGGCAAAGTATTGATTGCCAATGCCGCTGGGGTCCGCAAAAGTGCCGACGGAGCCGCTGAACGACTGGGCTTCGGTGGTGGTAAATGTCACGCCCGCCGGGCTGAAGCTGGTGTCGATCACGTTGGCCGTGGCCGTGGCGGTCCTGGCGTTCAGGGCCGTGTCGCTGGCCGTGACTGTGGCCTGATAGGTGCCCGCCGAGGCGTAGGTGTGCGTGCCGTTGATGTTGAAGCCGCCGTCGGTGTTCGACACCACGGTGGCGACGCTGCTGGTGCCGTCGCCCCACATGATCTCGGCCGCGAAACCGCTGGCGGCGAGCGTGGAGTCGCTGTCGCGCAGGGTGGCCAAGGTGCCGGAGAACGAGGAGCCTTGCGTGGCCGTGACCACAGTGGGCACGACGGCCAGCGACTGGTCGAAGGCATTCAGGATTTCGCCGAACTGGCCGTGTCCGCCATTGGCCGCCGAATAGAACAGCGTGGTGACGTCGCCGGCCGACGAGCCGTTGCCGAAGACCAGCCCGCGCACGCCATCAATGATGATCGGCGAGGTGCTTCCCGGCCCGTCGTTCAACGCGCCTTGGAAAACGCCCGACGTGTTGTAAGCCAGGATTTCGCCGTTGCCGCTGTTGGCCACCAACAGATCGCCCGCGAAATCGCCGAAGCCGCTGGGCGCCATGGCCAGGCCATCGGGCACGTTCAACTGGCCGGCGCTGGCGAACGTCTTGGCCAGCGTGCCGTCGAGGTTGTAGATATCGATGATGCCGTTGCCGCCGCCGACCACGGGGGTTTCCTTGGCCGCGTCTTGCAACGCATAGGTGACGTAGAGCTGGCCGCTGATGAGCTGAATGTTGTAAGGCGCGTATCCCGCCGGCAGACTGCTGTCGGTAAAGGCGTTGGCCGAGAGGGTCGTGGCGTTATAGCTGGAATCGAAAACGTCGATCTTGTCGTCGTGGAAGTCGGCCGCGTAGAGGAAACTCGCAGTGCCGTTGTTGGCCACGGCCAGACCGGTGAATTCGGCGCCGCTGACGCCGATCACCTTTTGGGCCTGGGTGCCCAGCAGGCTCTGCCAGGCGTCGATCTCGCCGTTTTGCGACGCGATGAAAAACAAGGGAGGCGAAGCCGTATTGCCGGAGCCCACCGTGAATTCGAAGGTGGGGTTGAAGGTGATGGCGGTCGGAGCGCCGGCGGGCACCGAAATGTTTTGCGGCAACTGGCTGAACGCGCTGATGCTGCCGCCGCTGCTGACCGCCCCCTGGTATCGGGAAGCGACGCCGGTGGCGCCGTCGGCCACCCAGACCGGCCCGCCGTTGGGCAAAGCCGCCACGCCCCAGGCGTTTTGCAGGCTCGCATCCTGCACCAGCGCGGCGCCCGATTGGTCGGCGGCCAAGGGAATCTGGAGGTAGCCAAAAGGCGAGGTGTCGCCGGTGAGAAGCTGGCGAGTTTCCAGCGATTCGATGATGGTGCGCCGCCGCCGCGACCCCTCGTTGAAACGCAACGTTGGCTTCGACTTACGACGATTCTTTCGCCGAGACATGTGCTGAACTCCCGCGAGTCAATGGAGATGGAGACGTTTTCCCCCCACCGCGGCGACGCCGCGGCGAGGACTGGTTAGCGGACAACTGGAAACAGCCGGATGCCGAAAGCGCGAGCGACTGGAAGCCTGGGCCAAGCCGCAGGCCGCCGGGACGCCTGATGCGCTCGAAATGCGGCATCGTTGTCGACTGTTCCGCGTTGCCCCTGACGCTCCCGGTCTTTCCATTGAAGCTACGGCCTGCATTTTGGGCAACAAAAAAGTTGCCTGGCCGGCAGAAATGTTAAGCCTTCGGCGGCCGGCTTTGCCGGTTATAGGGGTCCGGTCGTGCTTGGTCAGACGGTGAGCGAGTTCGCCGTCTCGACCCTCGCCCGGTCGGCGCGTCAAGTCATTCAGGAAGAGCGAAGAGCGTGTCACTTAGCTTACGCTCCGAGACTGGGAACCGTTTACAGCAATGCTGGATGAAACGTCAGCAGCAGGGTAGATTAACGCCAAGCGTTCAGGGCGCTGCTGTGTCCGCGGAAAGGGCTGAGCCCACCTGACTCGTGCGTTGCTATGGATTGTCAACGTACCTTCTTTCGGTTCGCGACGCGGACACCGAGCCATGCGGCCAACCGCCGCGGAAAGGAGGACGTCATGTCTTCTCACTCTACCCCCACGCGCACTCTCCCGAACAAGCCGAGCCTGGCCCAACTCCGCAAGCAGGCCAAGGCACTGCTCAAATCGTACCGTGCCGGCCAAGAGGCAGCCGTCGCCGAAGTCGAACGATTCGAACGCAGCCCCGATCCAGCGGATTTCGCTTTGGCCGACGCGCAGCGAGTGCTGGCGCGAGCCTACGGCTTTTCGAGCTGGCCCGCGCTCAAGAATCACGTCGAGGGCGTACACTTCGCGGCACTTTTCGCGGCGGCCGAAGCCGGTGACGTGGCGGTCGTGCGGCGAATCGCCAAAGCGCATCCCGAGTGGATCAACCATCAGGCCGACGTCCGCGGCGGCGCGCTGCATCGCGCCGTGCTGCGTCGCGATGTGGAGCTGACCCGCGTCCTGATGCGACTCGGCGCGGACGCGCGCACGGGCATCTGGCCGCATCGCGACGCGACCTCGGCCTACGCCATCGCCGTCGACCGCGAGTACAGCGAAATCGTCGCCACCATCGAGCGCGAGGAAGACAATCGCCGCGCGCGGCTCAGCCACGAGAGGAAGTCCACCAGCGCGGCGGTCGGTGCGCTGCGGCACACCATCGCCGAGGGCCGCGCCGCGGAGGCCATCGCCTTGATGGAAGGCGACCCGGCGCTCATCAGTGCGTGTGATGTCTATGGCGTCACGCCGCTGCACGTCGCGGCCTGGAAGCACGATCCCGCGCTGGTGGGCTGGCTTCTCGACCACGGTGCGTCGCCCGACGCCCTCGCGTTGCGCGCGGTTCCCGTACGGGTCCCAGCCGATGAGTATCCGGTGGAATCCGGGAAAACACCGCTCGACTTTGCGGCATTCGTCGCCGGCCGGGCGCCCGAAGGACGCGACTCCATTTTTTATTTCATGGAGAACGCGCACGTCGATCCTGCGCAATTTCACGAGACGGCCCGCCTGCTGCTTGAGAAGGGGGCCGAGCTCACGCCCCGCGCAGCAGTGGCCCTCGGCGACCGCGAGGCGGTGTTGCGACTGCATCGCGAAGGACGGCTGCACAACGAAATCCATTTCGTTCGCGGCGGCTTGATCAGTATTGCCGTGCGCGTCAACCGCCCGGAAATGGTGTCGCTGCTTCTGGATCTGGCACTCGATCCCGATGAGTCCGTTCCCACCGACGACGGGTTCCGAAGCTGGGGCATGCCTCTCTGGTTCGCTTCCCAATGCGGCCGGCACGAAATCGCCGAGTTGCTGCTGGCCCGCGGCGCCGACGTCAATGCCGTTGTGTACGCCTGCGGCGACTCGATATGCAGCGCGGGAGACGAGAAGATGGAGGCACTGTTGCGCCAGTATGGAGCGCGGCTCACGGTCGAAACCGTGACGGACCCGAAAACGGCGCAAGCGATTCTCGACGGGACCGTGACAGCGTACAGTCTGGGTGACGCTGAGCCGCTCAAGCTCCAGGATGCGGCCGAGCGTCTGTGCGGCGGCGATCCTGAATTCATCCGGATGTGTCTGCCGCATATCACGCGCAAGCGCGACGATCCGTGGTGGAACAGCGTGCTCATGAACGCCAAGGTGCCCGAGGGTTTGCAGATCGTTCTGGATCACGGAGTCGATCCTGATATACCCAGCGACGGCGGTTATACCCTCCTGCATCACCTGACGACGCCGGTGGCGGGGCGCAGGGGAGCCTTTGTGCCCACCGAGGAGGAGCGCCTCCAGCGCGCGACGATGCTGCTCGACGCCGGCGCGTCGCTGACGAAACGCGACTCGCTGCTCAAATCGACGCCGCTCGGCTGGGCCTGCCGGTGGGGACGTAGCGAGCTTGTCAGACTTTACCTACAGCGCGGCGCTGACCCAGTGGAGGCGGATGCCGAACCGTGGGCAACGCCTTTGGCATGGGCCACGAACCGCGGGCATCACGAGATTATCAAGTTGCTCCGCACGCATGGCGCCAGGTGATCTATTCCCCAACTTCGCGGCGGGAAGACACTTGGACGCGACCATCACTTGAAAGCCCGACCTTTGGTAGAATTGCGAGATGAGTTCCAAAACACGATCTGCAAATGAGAATGATATGGGTGAAATTCGAGTCAAAGTGCCGAACCCGGCACACCCAGATCAGCCGGTGACGAAGGTGAAGTGAACTTTCGGCAAGTCGCAAGTTCAAGAAGCGGGACGCAGTCTTGAACCAAGTCCGGCTTCCAAGTTTGCCGGTTATCTCGCGGGCGACTATCGTTGCTCTCGTGAAGATTGATCATGCTGGGAACGCACGTAGCGGGACGTTCGGGGATGACCAGCAATTTAGAGAACTGAGGGACTATTTTGAAAAACCCCGGAGGAGTGAAACTCTCGCTTCAGGTGCGAGGTAGTTCTAGTTATAAGCAAACCGATTAGCCGGTGTCAGTGAGACAGCGCAGGCTCGGCTTCGCGACCAAACCATGACCGAAAGGGAGACTCCGATGAAGCTCACTTCCATCACCATCGCCTTCCTGTTGCTGGCCACCATCGGCATCGCCTGGGCTGAGGATGGACGCCCGGCGAAGAAGGCACCCACGCCCGAAACGTTGCAAAGCGAGATCGAAGCCCTGAAAGCGGCCAAGGTCGCCTGGCGAGAGATTGCCTGGCAGAGCTGCCTGCTGGAGGGGCTCAAGGAAGCACGCGCCCAGAACAAACCCGCCTTGCTTTGGGTCTTCATCGACCGGCCCATCGACGACGCACGTTGTTGAGGGTTCGCCGGTGCCGCTCGTGCAGCGGTCTTCTCGAATCCCGACGTCATCCGCCGCGTGAATGCCGATTTCGTCCCCGTGGCCCTCAAGGCCGGGCTGGTCAACTACCCGCCCAGCGACGACGAAGGCCGGCTATACAGCGAAATCGGCCGGTCCAAAATCCTTCCGCAGGGAATCTGCGTCGTCAACTCGGCGTGCAAGGTGCTCGCCTGGGCGGAGATGTTCGACGACGAGCAAAGCGTGGCCGCCTTTCTCGACCATTGCCTCAAGCGGAGCGCCCAGTTTCCCGACGCTACAAAACCCTTCCCGGCCGAGCGCTACATGAAGTTCCCTAGCGAAAGGCTTGCCGACATCGACGACAACGGCGAAGCCCCGCGGATTCCCCAACGGCACTCCGCCGGGAAAAGTTGTCCGGCAAAGCCACCGGTGCCACGCGGGACGATCGACGCTCGGCTGTTCGGCCGAGCGCTCGACAAAGACGGCAAACCGGTGGCCGACACGCTGCGGCAACGAAACTACGTTGAAGACCGCTTCCATGTGCCCGTGGCCATGCAGGCGGCCTTGTCGAAGGCCCTCCACGTCGCCGGCAGCGACCGCTTCCGTGTGGCTGACGACCTGGCGCGGCTGCTGGTCAGCCATGCGTTCCTCGGTGAACTCGACGTGAACCCGGTGGACGGCCGCAATGGGGTCAGGGGCGATCTCAAGCAGTGCGACTTCTGGGCACGAAGGATCACGGGGGCCGACGACGATTCCGTCCGGTTACGCGTGGAGGGCACATCGGAATCACGTGGAGTTCAGCGCGGCGACGCAAACGGTTCCGACGGCCGGCTGTGGGAGCACGAGGTCGACCTCGCCTGGGAGGGAATCATTGAGATGAAACAGGAGCGCATGTCTCGACTGCTTCTGGTGGCGCGAGGTTCCGAAAAACTCAACTGGGGGAAGGTTCCTTCGGAAGCGGAATTGCAAGCCCAGCGCAACGTGATTCTCGAGTGGGCGGGCCGCGACCCAGGGCTCGATTGCGGCGTGGTCTACGGCATTATCGGCGAGCCGATTGCCGCGGACCAGGCGGGCGACGCCGCGGCGCCGGCACAACAGTTTCCAGATGAGGTCCGCAAGCACGTGGTCGAGGCACTGGCCGGCGGACCCTTTCTGGTTTTCCGCGACAAGGTGCAAGAGGAGCTGAACCTCTCCGACGATCAGAAGCAAAAACTGCTGGAACAGTTTCCCGAATACGCTCAGCAGACGAAGAACGTCTTTGACAAGATCAGCGATTTGAAACCGCAGGAGGCGGAAAAGGAGATGCGGTCCCACCGCCAGAAATCGCACGAAAGGCTGGCGGCGCGTCTCAAGGAGATCTTGCGGCCCGAGCAGCTCAAGCGGCTGCGGCAACTGGAACTACAGCAGCAAGGACCGCATGCCCTGGGCCGTCCCGATATCGTGAAAGAGCTGAACATCACGCACGAGCAACTGAATCAATTTATGGGCGTGATTCAGGACATGTACAAGAAGATCGAACCTCTGATGAAACAAGCCCAGTCCGGCGGCAACCCCGAAGAAATCCGTTCCAAGGTGATGAAGGTCCGCCACGATCACCAAGTCCAGATTGAGGCCATCCTGACCGACGAGCAGAAAAAGCAATGGAAGGGGATGCTCGGCAAACCATTCGATCTCGGTGATTGAGAACTTTTTCTGGCCGGAGTACAGACGCTGCAATCGGCCGCACGCACTCGAGCCGCGATGTCGCATTCGCTGGTTTTACCGATTGACCGAGTAGTGTTCGATCAGGCGGCGCTGCTCTGGTCCGACGACTCATGCGCCGAATCCAACATCTCTGAAGGGACACCACAAGCCTCGCACAAACAATCGGTCCCATGTGCTCGCGGATTTGACCGAAGGTGTTTTTAGCATTCGTCTTCACGCGGTCGATGGGCGATTCCACGCTTCGCAGAACATGGTTACCGACCTCCGCGCGGCGTAGGACTGGAACTATTTTCTCCAGCGGTCAGCGGAGAATCCTGCATGCCGGCAGAACCGCCGCCAATCTGGAGACGGCGTGCTCCGTGACATTCGTACCCCGCAGGTCGAGGTGCTTCAACCGTTTCAGGGCGGCCAGCGCCTGGATTCCCTGATCGGTGACTGCTGTTTCACGCAGATCGAGATCTTCAAGCTCATCATACGCAGCCAGCGCGGGCAGCGCGGCGTCGGTCAGGTTAGCCACGGCATTGCCGACTTTCTTCCGGCCGCGCAAATGCAAGCGTTTTAAGGAAGGTGGCCCATGATCGACTCGTACGAAGGGCATGGGGCCCGCCGTTGTGCGCGTTGGAATCCACCGAGCCACGTCCGCATCGGAGGCTCCGCCTTCCAGTTTGATGTTCGGGCGAAGCGTCCTGAATTGTTCCGCCCCTGCCTCGCTGACCGCTGTCAGTGTCACATCGACATTAAACAGCCGTGGCAGTCCGGCGAGCGTCATCAAGCCGGCATCGGTGATGTTGGTTACGCTGAGGTCGAGAACCGATAGTGTCGGCAAGCCCGTCAAGTGCGACAAACCGGCGTCGGTGATTTGAGAGTTGGGAATGCCCAGGACTTCCAGATTCGTCAGAGAAAGAAGTTGGCGCAGCCCATCGTCGGTCACCGCGGAATGGCAAATATTCAGCGATCTCAGGCCTTTAAGCGGGGCAAGGAACGAAAGTAGTCGGTCGTCGATCGGCGACGATGAAAGATCGAGATAAGTCAGCGTGGCCAATTGGGATATGGCCAAAAGGGTTTCGTCTGGAAGTGACGCGAACTTGAACGACTTTAGGCTCTCGACGTTTCCCGCCTCATCGAAATTGGCCCACAAACCTCGCTTCTCCCAGCCGTAGAAAATAGTGCCCTTCCGCCACTCCCTGAGCTGGTGAGGCACGGCACAAGCCATCGCGACGCCGATGGCGGCCAATGGTGCGATCGCCGCGAGGAAACGGGTGCGCGAAAGCGGCGGGGGGATTGTTTCCTGAGGCAGAAGCGAGTGGGCGGCCAATTCCGGCCCGCGAACCAGTCGATATCCGCACGTTCCAAAAACTGCCAGCGTTCCCATTCCGTTGACGAGCGTGCCGCTCAAATACGACACGAGCTGCTTCCAATCGCCACCCGAGGTAGTGCTGTGAACCAACAACAATACTCCGCCGACGCTCCCGGCAAGCAACAAGGCGGCCAGAACCGTCCGCAGAAGAGGTCGCCGGCCGTTTGCTAAAAGAATCCAGGCAACTGGCACGACGGAAAGGCCCGCCAAAGAAATCAACGATCCAGTCAGGGCAATGTTCCAGGCGTCGGCCAACAACCCTATGCGCTCGGTTGTCCCTTCCACGATCAATGATTTGGTCGCTGCGAGTAGCACCGCGGACGCGAGGGTCCAACCCATGAGCGCGCGGACGGTGAATTGGCTGCCCGATAGTCCGCCGCCAGGAGTCGCGCGGAGCATTTCGGATCGATCACCGATGAGCATCAGCCTCCAGTGTCGGATCCTTCGCAGTAGCCCAAGCGGCAGCAGCATCATCACAAAAGAGGCGAGCCAGGGAGCTTCCCCGATGTAGGTATAATCGTCGGGTCCGCCGTTGCTTTGGCATTCGCCGAAAAGCAAGGCCACATAATATGCGCCGGCAAACCAGGCTAGAAGCGGCAACCGGACGGCGCTTTGACCCGGCCCGAAAACGGCCCACAGAGCCAGCAAGGTGGGCGGAGCCAGGGTGGCGCCAATGGCCGCAGCGCAAAGGAAATCCCAAAACGGAGTCGTCGGTGCGGCGCCCCAGGGCGCCAGCACCGCCCCGGCCAATTGCAACGCCAGGAGGAGCGCAATCAAGAAGAAGTGCTGCCAACCGCGCGCATGCGACGGAAGCCAGCGACGAAGCGCAGTGGCGATTTTGCCCGCGGAACCGCGCTGATCGATGCCGGTTAAGGTTGTGCTCATCACGTCTTCCTTCCCGATGAAACGCCGACTGCTTCGATTACGCCACTTGATAACGACGGGAGACCCATTGTGTCAACGCGTATTGTTTCGGGCGTTCAAGGTTCAGCGTCAACCGGGTTCTTCGGAGGCGTCAGGAACGTGGCCCGGTCGCGAAGCAATTCAATGCATCCGGCGATCCGCACCTGATCTTCTTCCGGTGCGGTGACCGTGAGCGTGGCGTCTTCCACCTTTGCGTCAACATTGCTCCTGAAATTTTCTTTGATGAATGAGGCGAGCGCTTCCGCCACTGCATTCGGCAGCTTATACCTGGCCCGGGTCAGGGTCTCAAACTGATGACCGCTTGCGGCCGGCAAATGCGGCGCTCCTTCAAGAGAATTGTAATTGTCATGAGCCGCCAGTCGCGCAAGCGTCTTGGTCACCTCACGCACCAATTCATTCATCTTGGCCACTTCACGCGCCAATTCGTCGTTCTTTTCGCGCAATGCATCCGAGTACTCATTCGGTACCTTGGTCTCAGGGCTCATCGTACTTAAATAGCGATGCAACACCTTAACGTCGGACATTACTTGCGCCACCTTGCGCTCTTGGTCTCCAATACCCCACGGCGCCCAGGATTGCAATCCGCGCAGCAACCTGTTTGCCCGATCGAGAGCCGCCTCGGTCTCTGCCGAAGCGACGCGCGAGTGAGGACGAGGAGTTGCGGGATCAAGCGGCGATGGTGGCTTGCTCGCCACAGGCGGCGCAGGCGTGTCTTGCGCGTCACTCCAACCTGGCACAACTCACCAGAGCAACAATCCAATCAATGCCCTTCCCAGTAAAGGAACGCGACGCAAAGTACTTTCTTGCCGGATCATGATTAATCTCCTCTCTAAACGTTGTCGAACAACATTGCCCATGGCCGCGATGCGGTCGCGGCGCCGTAGACATTCTTCTGTGAGTGTTGCGAGATTTCAATGTCGATACGGATGTTCCAGCCTGCGATGAAATTGCTAATTGCTGGCGATCACGAGCGGTCGCCGGAGAATCTCCATGCCTCGCTCGTCCTGGATTACCATCCGATATTCGCCCGGCTTCAAAAGCAACTTTGGCCGTGGTTCTCCAGGCATCAAAAGCGCCTGATCGAAAGGGATAGCATCGTCGCTCTCATGCTGAATAAACGCTTGGACCAGCATTCGAACCGATTCGGCGCGGACCTCGTCTGGAATGGAAACAGCTACCCTCCCCGTGGCGGTCACCAGCCAATCGGGACGGCCTTCGATGATCTTGGTCGGCGGGTGAAGCACCTGCATGTCGACTGAACCGGCAACGGAACCGGTGACATCGAAGGCGCCATCCCCATGCCTGAGGACGACAGGACGATCCAGCCAACCATTTTTGACGGCTTGCCGCCATTGAGGCGTGGCCAGAGTCGCATCGCCCCTTTCCGTATGCAGCGTTTGGTCGATCGTCAGCGGGTCGCTACCCGTTGCGCGCGCCAGACGGGCCGCCAGCCAGACGATCTCTCGTCCGTCCTTGGCCTTCTCGGGGCGCTCCATGGCATGGCTGTAGCCGACATGCACAATCACTCGTGCATCAGGTTCTTTGGAAAAGAGCCGGTTCGTCAAGTTGCGACATTGCTCCGTTTCGCGTGAGTTGATGTCATCAACCTGGTCAGCGAGTGACGTACCGCTGGTATCTTCGTACGCGATGGGTGTGAGCCCCAGTGCCAAAGCCTCGCGAATGACGTCGCCGAACACAGGTTCGTTCATGTAACCGCCAGTTCCACGGGTCGCGTAACCGCGCGTCTTCAATTCCTGCACATCGTCCTCCACCAACGCCTCCGCAGCGTAGTATTTATACCCTTGAGCGCGAAGCTTTGGCAACAGTCGCAGGATGAAGGCGCGGTGCTGTGGTACATGATGTGCTTCGTTCACGATGACGATGCGGTGATCTCGCGCCTGCTCGGCAATGGCATCCAGCGCAGACACGCACACGACCGATTCCGAAAAAGGAACCGCCTTCTGAGGCGGCTTGCGGGTGAGAGTGTCCATCGCCTGATGTGCTCCACGCCAATCACCCACGCACGAGCGGAGCACGGCCAATTGCTGTTGAAGCAATGGGTCCTTGTCTCTCTCTGACTCCAGCACAATCAGGCCGGTCAGCGGTTTGCCTTCCCCAACCAACTCGTCAGCCTGCTCGCAGAGACGCAGTGTCGTGCCTGGCAGTTCTTGCGCGACGCACACTTTCAGAGAGTGCGTCAGAAACAGAATTACGGCGATGCGTACCGCGATCACTCCACTCGCCGCGATGGATAGACTCTGGTTTCGCTTCATTCGACGCCCAAGTTTCATCGACCGATCTCCTTGTGAAGTGTGCGGGCCCTCCTTGCGGCCAGGATAGTGCGCTCAGCGGGCGATGCGCTGCGCGCAAGTTTGGCCGTTTAATCTATTCTAAGGTGATGACCACGCCCATTTTGGCTCGTGCGTATCCAGGTCGATCACTCTAATCTGGCCGCTCCAGCCGCCAAACGCCAGCCGTTTGCCGTCGGGCGAAATCGCCACGCCGAAAACCAGGTCATTGGCCCCATCGAGCGTCTCCGCAAGTTTTGGGTGTGCGAAGTCGGCGAAGTCCCACAGGCGCACCGAGCCGTCCATGCCGCAACTGGCGAGCAGCTTGCCTCCCGGCGCGAAGCACAAATCGGTGACGCTTCCCTGCTTGTGTCCCTCAAGCCGACCGACTTCCTTGCCGCTCTCGACCTCAAAGATCCGAATCGTCGCGTCAGCACAGCCGGTGAGGACATGCTTGCCGTCCTCGGTGAAGACGACTCCGTTGACGTCGGCCGGGTGCTGCAGACGGTGCAAGACCTCGTAGTTGTCCATATCGAGCAGATGCGCGACACGGTCCTGGCCGCACATGCACAAAGTTTTTCCGTCCGGTGAAATCGCCATGCCCCACACCTTGCGATGAAGCTTCCAGCTATGCAACGGCTTCTTCGACGGCACATCGAAAACGCGCACGGAGCCGTCCCCCACCGCGGCGACCAGGACTCGGCGCTGCTCGTCGGGCAAGAACTGCAACACTTCGACGTTGCGTGGCAACTTTATTTCATCCGTGCGCTTGCCCGACTGCGCGTCGTAAAAAGAAATCATTCCGCCGTAATCGCCGGAGACGAAGTATTCGCCTTTCGGCGCCCACGCGACCGTCCTCACTCCGCGCTGCGTCGGAATCACGAACTTTGCTTCACCCGTTTGTGCATCCCAGACCCGGACTTCGCCTCCCTCGTTGGCGTCCCAATGGCCGTGGGCAGTGGCCAGCCATTTTCCGTCGGGCGAGTAACGAGGAAACCAGGCAAGCCGCACGACCTTCCGGTCTTGCCGCGCACCCGTCCGATCCTCAGCGCCGGCCTTTTTGTCTTCCGGCACGACTTCGATGATGCACGCGCGGTCGGCGGCCAACCATTTACGGACGGCAGCAGCGGCCGCTTCGGGCGACACCGCCTTCATTCTCGTCCGGAGCTGATCGAAGTCGCCGGCCACGATCTCCATCCTCAGCCGCTGCAACTCGATATTGCCCCGGGCGGTCGTGCGGCTGACGTCGGGCGGCAACTCAACCTTATCCAAATCTGTCTGAAAAAACTCGTCGAGCTCGTTCGAGTAGGAACGCAATTCCATTTCGTCGAGTCCGCCCGGTTGACCCAGGCGGTCCATCTCGGCGGCGACGAGTTTCCTCCAAGCGTCGAAGCTCTCCTCGGTCGGCGCCTCGCAGTCGATGACCAGGAGGCGATCGAAATCGTCATGCACTTCTGGCAAGGTTCCCAAGGCCGCACGGTCGGGAGAGTTGAACAACCGCCTTTCCAGCACGCCCGCGACGAGATGGAGAGCCGGATAATCGGGATCGTCGGCCGGCGGAAGCGGCCAGGACATGAACCAATGCCGCATGGGCACGTCCCATCGCACGCGCCGCTTACCGGGCGTCAGCCCCGGCCGCGATGGCAGTGGATCCTTCGCTTTGGCCAGCGGTCCGAAGCGATCTTCGATCGCTTGACGTGTCTGGGCGACGTCGAAATCCCCGATGACGATAAGAACCGCCGAATCGATGCGGAAGCAACGATCATGGAAGCCGCGCACGTCCTCGACCCCGAAGTTCTTCATTTGTCGCCGCAGTGGAACTTCGGTTTGGGCGTGGAACGCTGCCTGTGCAAAGGGGACCAGGGCAAGATTTCCCCAATGTTCGACTTCAAACAACACACTGGGGATCTCCCGCTCGAGCGTCGCGGCGGAGTAGTTCATGTTGCCGAGGATGGCCGCCTCAATGGCCAGCGCCAGGGGCAGTTCGTCGCGCGTGCAATCATCCAGGTCGAAACGCATGAATTCGCCCAAGTTCACGGCACTCAGCTTGCTTTCCGCGTACCACTGCTTGACCTTTTCGGCAAGCCGTGCGTCACCCACATCGAAAACCGTGGCATGCTCCGTTATTTGCGACAAAAGCGCCTGGCCCTTGCCCTCATTCAGTATGCCCGCACGCACGGCCAACGACAGCGCAACCTTGCCTGGATCGCGTTCGGGCACTAGCCGCACGCGCAAGCCGTTCGGTAGCACAAATGAAGTTGGTCCGGCCTCGGGCGATTGCCCAAGAAACATTCCCAATAAGGCGAAACCTAATGTTGCGAGCACTGCGATCACTCCCTTCCTGAATGAGTAGAAATTGCGCGGACGACCAGTAGTTTGAGGTGCGAGCGACGCGGGCAAAGGCGCGACCGACGGTTGTTGCAAATGAGCCAGACACTGCTCGAGCAGGTCGCTCACCTCCTGCGCCGAGTCAAAGCGGGGTGCGGGATCCTTTTGCAACAATCGATCGACAAGGGCACTGAACCACGGCGGCAGCTCACGATTGAGCGAGGCCATCGGCTGGGGCGCGTCATCAACCACTCGCCGCAGGGTGGCGATGGTTGAGTCGGCGCGGAAAGGCGAAACGCCCGTCGCCATTTCGTAGAGGACGCAGCCCAGACTGAACAGATCGGAACGGCCGTCGAGCGGTTCGCCTCGTGCCTGCTCGGGCGACATGTACTGGGGAGTGCCGGCGATGATGCCCCATCGCGTGAGGGCAACGTCATCCGCGGCGCACGCCAGGCCGAAATCAGTGAGTAGTGCCCGTTCCACTCCCTTTTCCAACAGGATGTTGGCCGGTTTCACATCTCGATGAACCAGTCCCTGTTCGTGTGCCGCGGCCAGGCCCGCCGCCGCCTGCATGCCGATGCGTAGAACTTCCGTGAGCTCCAATGTCCCTTTCGCGGCCAGCCGCTGGGCGAGTGATTCTCCGCCAACCAGAGGCATCACCAAGAACGGCAATCGTCCGCCTGCTTGCACCTGGTAAATCGCCATCACATTGGGATGTACGACAGCCGCCGCCGCTTGAGCCTCGCGTGAGAACCGCTTCTTGGCCAACGAGCTGCAGGCCAGGTGTGGCGACAGAACCTTGATTGCCACGGAGCGCTTCAGATCGGGGTCGAAACCCTTCAACACCACTCCCATGCCGCCCCGGCCGATGATCTTCAGCACCTCGTAGCCACCTAACCGACCAAGCATATTCGGCCCGTTAGCGGGCTCGAGGAATTCCACGGCGAAGTCCGCTTCAGACCATTCGTCGCCAGCGGTCAGCGCGCCATCCAGTTCGTCATTGGCAAGCATCGCCGCGGCTTCATGACACCAACTTGCGCCGCCGGCCATTCGTTCCAAGGCCGAGCTGCACTCCTCGCAGGCTTCCAGGTGGCGATGCAGCAACACCTCATCGCACTCCGACAGCTTTCCCGCCAGCACCGATTGCAAAAGGTCGATCGAACAGGAAGACGTCATACCGTTTCCTCCAGTTCGTTCACCTTGGCACGCAAGCGGGCCAGCACGCGACACTTGGCGACTCGAATTGCCCCCAAGGTCATCCCCAGTTTCCCGGCCGCGTCGGCGGGAGACTTTCCGGCGATGCTGGTCTCCCAGAAGGCCGCCCATGTCGCGGGGCGGACTTCGGCGCGTACCTGTTCGGCCGCGCGCTGAAACATCGCCCGCCGCAATTCGTAGTCGAACTCGGCGCTCGCCGGCTCTTCCGCCGCGGGCAGCATGTCGAGCATGGCCAGCATATCGGAACCACCGGTTCCGACGACGCGCCGGTCGCGATGTTTGAACCAGTTGATCACCAGGTTGCGAGTCACCCGCCGCAGCCATCCGCGGAACGATCCTCGCTCTCTTGCCGGATCCCAGCGATCGATATTGCCACTGACGGCCAGAAACAGCTCCTGCATGATCTCCCGCGCGTCGGCGTCTTGGAGCCCGTGCCTCCGAAGCAATCGATAAACCACTGGCTCATACAGGTTTACGAACTCAAGCCAAGCCCGGTGATCTTGTGGATCACGCAGTCGGAGCAACAAGCTGGAGCGTGTGGAAGGGGTTGCGGTCATCGTCACATCCTATGATAAATACACAACGGATTATCGTTGGCGTTACACGGGAGGCAAAAAATCCGGGTTTAGCGCATGCAATCGACCTTTGGTTCCAGATGGCCCTCAGATGCGGAATATCGCAGCGGTGACTTCGCCCTGGCCGACGCCGCGCTCATTTCCGTGGCAACTGGCACCCAGAACAACAGCGACTTGACTGGCACGGCAGCGTTCCTTCGTGCCATGAGCCTGTTCCAGTAAGGCAAAAAGGACGACGCCCGACTGGACGGCTATCGAACCTTTTCTGGCCGGAGTACAGACGCGGCAATCGGCAATTGGGTGAGTCTTTCAAATCGTCGCGCCGGCGCCGGCCTCGACTGCCGCTTTCACTTTCTCGATGAACACCGGCCAGCGCGGGTCCGATTCCAGGCCCATGAGATTGATGAGGCTGCGCCCAACGGGCAACCATGCCAGGAAGAGATCACGCTCAACCAACGCCTGTTCCACGCGCGGCGAAGGCCAGATCATTTTCTCCCAGGGCGGCATGAAGATGAGACAGGAAATATGGACTTGTGGGGGCTGGGACCGTGCGCTCGGTCAGTTCGCGTTGAATCTGCCGCGCTTGGCCTACCTGCGCGGAGAGCGCCAGTGCCTGACCCAGTGTGGATAAGAACATGGGCAACCGTCCGGAAAGCTCAACGGCCCGGTGCAGTTCCACGAGCGCCGCCTCGCGATCTCCCAGGAACCAGTATGCCCGGCCCAACTGCCAGTGAGCGAAGGCAAAATTCGGGTCGAGCTCGAGAGAGCGGCGCAGCGGCGGCAGCGCCTCGGCGAACGATTTCAGGGAGTTATTATCCATCATGCGTCGGCCAGCAGGCGCTCGTATTCATCGTGAGGGCCAATCCAAAACCAGATCAATCCATCCGCCGCCTCGGCCGCCAAAGCCCGATAGCCCGAAGCTGCCCGCACCGACCACAGCCGTCCGACCTTCTTGAAGTGCAGAGACGGATGCCGAGGGTTCTGCCGCAACAGTGCATAATGGCGATCGGCCACTCGCTGCACCGCCTCCGGCAGACGAGCATAGCATTCCCAAAAGTCGGCGGTGGTGTGGTGATTCAAAGCGGGCGAGTCCGTCCGGCTCGGTGGTCGTCCAGCGCCTTGTCGATCATCTCGTCGAGTCGGCCGTCGCGCTCGTCGCGCTCGATCTGTTCGTCCCAAAGCCGCTCGCTGAACTCCATTAACCACGCCCGGACCCGGGCGACATCATCGGCGGGGAGCTGCTCGATTGCGGCGGTGATCTCCTCGACTGTGCTCATCGGTGCTTACGAAGTGAGGGTGAAACGCTCTAAACCAGCGTATCACCCGCGCGTCTCGTCGGCAACCGCGAGACACCGATGTTCGTCGCAGATGTGTTGTTGCTTGATTGTCGGCCGCTCAAGTGAGTCTTTCAGATCGTCGCGCCAGCACCGGCCTCGACGGCCGCTTTCACTTTCTCGATGAACACCGGCCAGCGTGGGTCCGATTCCAAGCTCACGAGCTCCATGTGGTTGCGCCGAACCGGGCACCACGCCAGGAAGGGCTCACGCTCGATCAACGCCTGTTCCAGGGCGGCGAAGGCCAAGTCATTTTCTTCCAGGCCGGCATGGAGATGGGCCGCCCAACTGCACCTCCAGCGCGGCGACGATGGCGCGGCTGATGTCGTCCTGGATGTCGAACACGTCCTTCATCTCGCGGTCGTAGCGCTCGCTCCAGAGATGGAAGCCGTCGCGCACCTTCACGAGCTGGGCGGTCACGCGCAGGCGGTTGCCCGACTTGCGCACGCTGCCTTCCAGCACCGTCTCCACGTTGAGCAACTGCCCGATGCGGCGGATGTCCTCGTTCTTCCCCTTGAAGGCGAACGACGACGTGCGTGCCGGCACGCGCAGGTCTTTCAGCCGCGAGAGGGCCATGATCAGGTCCTCGCTGATGCCGTCGCTGAGAAACTCGTTCTCGTGGTCGGCGTTCATGTTCACGAACGGCAGGACCGCCAAGGACGGCTGGCCTTCCGGTGATGATTCGGGCGGTGGCTGTGCTGGCGACGGGGTTTCGCGTGCAACCAGCGCCTCGGCCACGGCCCGCGCGGAAGCGGGACGCTGGCGGGGGTCTTTTTGGAGGGAGTGCCGTATCGCGCGTTCGACGGCCGGGTCGAGATCGGCCACCAGTTCGGCCGGCCGGCGCGGCAATGATGCCGCGTGCGCTCGATGCAACTGGTCGATCGAGCCGCTCTGGTGCGCCGGTTGGCCCGCCGGCCCCGGCGCGAGCACGCCGCCGCAAGCCGAGCAGAACTTGCCTTCAGCGTTGTTTTCGGCGGAGCAGGCGGGGCAGGTTTTCATCGGTCAAGCGTTTGCTTCTGTCAGATGACCCGCGAAGTTGTCAGTCGTGGGCCAGGGCCAACGAGGTTGAGCGTTGACGGCGGCCGCAAGAATCTCTTGATCCTTCTCGCCTTCGCCTTCCGTCCAGGCCTTGATGAGCGCGATCAAATGGGCGCCGGCGACGCCGTGAGCCAATTGCAGGCGATGGGCAGGCAGCTCGTAACACGCAGGCTCCCATTCCTCGCGCGCCCAGGCAGCCAGAAACTCCAATTCGTCATGGGCGAGTTTCATGGTGTTCCGTCCGAAGCGTTGGCAATCCTCCCCGGCGTTCATGTTCATGAACGGAATGACGGCCAAGGACGGCGCCGCCCCGCGTGGGATCTACCCAAGCCAGCGCAAAAAACCACGGCACCGAATCTCGCACCGTAAAATACCGGCGCCGCCCGCGGAAGAGCACCCAATCCCATTGTCGGAGCACATCTCGGCCGATGATGCCATGGAACCCAGCCAAGGAACGCGGTAACTCCAACCGCGCCGCCGCAACCTGAGCAATCGGTTGCAGGGAACTCGTTGGAAACTCGAATCGTATCCAAAACAATTGTGATTCACCTACGGCCAGGCTTGTCTCGACGCGAACTTTGCCGGCCGCATACGGTTGGAGTTGGCGAATTACTTCCGGGATAAGGCTGGTGCGTTTTGACCCCGAGTCCACGATGAGCTGAACCGGCACCGGCCGAGGAATCGGTCGGCGGAGGATCCGAAACTCGCGCTGTTGACCGAGGACTTGCGAAACGGCCGCAGGCATGATCCAGTGATCATCCACCTGGGTAGTGAAAGTTCCCATGGCTCAACCGAGCCGCTTGAAGGAGGGATGATTGATATCCACATGGGAGATGTGCTCGGCCGCGTCGGACGCCGTGATCTCTTTGATGACTACCTTGGTCAAACCGAAGCGGCATACCGCTTCGTGAATGGCGTCATCAAGATTATCAAACACGCCCACGAATTCATCATCGTGGATCAACGCAAGTTTGCCGCAATGGTCGCGAACCAATCGGTCGCGTTCACGGGCGAAGACCGCCTCTTCACGGTCTATATCCAGGGGCGGATCATCCCGGCCAAGGACCGGCCATTCCGAGGCAGTAGTTTGCGGATGCATGCAGATCCCCTTTCTGAGCAAGAACTCCGATCAATGATAGCGAACTCAGCGATGCAGGCAAATGGGCGTGCCAGGGCGAAGTCGGTGATGCGCGCCGGGCCCCGGCAATCGGCGCGATAGACCTTGCCCATGCCGCCTGAGGCCGGCGAGCGACACGATTGGGTAGCGGCCGGCGATTTTAGTTCCCGGCAGGAAGCGGCCATGAGCCGACGAATGAGGGTCGGAAATCGACGCGGACACGCAGGCGTTCTTCGCAGGGTTGTGATCGACCGTCGCCTCTGGCCCCCGCACGAGCAGGCCGCCGCAGGCTGAGCAGAACTTGCTATCAGCTTTGTTTTTCTGCGGAGCAGGCCGGGCAGGTTTTCATGGGTCAAGCGCAACGATTCCGAGAACGGAGTGATTCTAGCAGACTCGATGGCGTGGCGGCAGCGAAGATGTCTCTGTAGAATGGCGATATGGAAACTCTCGTCCGCGATGTCCGAGACCTTGACCAGTCCGACCGCTCCGCCCTGGAGCGGGTAGTGGGCCACCCACTGCGCGAATGCCAGCGGCTCGTGATTCAAGTGATGAACTCTGGCGTCGAGGAGCCGGCGGCTGGGACCGCGGACGATGAATCGCCGGCGTGGTGCGACGTGTACGAGGGCCTTTCAGACAGCGAAATCGACAATCTCGACGCGGCCATCGTCCGCACGCATTCGAGCCGCGATGTCTCTTAGGATATGGACGCGTCACTGCTCGACACCGACACGCTCTCGGAATTCCTGAAGCGTCGCAATGCCGCGGTCACGGCCAAGGCGAAGCTATACCTGAAGCAGTACGCGCAATTCACGTTTTCCGAATTCACCCGTTTTGAGGTTCGACGTGGATACGTCGACAAGCGGGCCACGCGCCAACTCGCTAAGTTCGACGTGTTCAGCGCCCACTCGCTGGTTCTGCCGATCGACAGAATAGTATTCGATCAGGCGGCGCTGCTCTGGTCCGAAGCCCGGCAGGGTGGCCACCCTCGCACTGATGCGGTTCTTCTCATCGGGGCGACGGCGCTAGTGCATGACCTGGTGCTCGTCACCGGCAACCGCCGCCACTTCGCCTGGATGCCCGGGCTACGGATTGACGAACCTCAGGGGCAGATGCCGCCCGTAGCGTCGCTTGACTGACGGTCCGCGTCGCTCAGTATTCGCTCGACAATGCAGTACTTGCTCGATACAAACACTTGCATTGCCGCGATGAAAAACCATCCGTCGGTGGTCGCCCGGTTGTCGGCCGTGGCTCCGGCCGCATGCGTGGTTTCCACGATCACAGTTTATGAGCTTTACACGGGGATCGAAAAGTGCGCCGATGCAACGCACGAACGATCAAAAGTGGAGCGGCTTCTGGCCACGGTCAATGAGTTAGCCTTTGACTCTCGGGCAGCAAAGGAGGCAGCGCGGATTCGAGCACAGCTCGAATCGCAAGGGCAGATGATTGGCCCCTACGATGTCCTGTTGGCCGGTCAATGAACGAAAAGACATAGCACAGTCTTTCACATCGTCGGGCTGGCACCGGCCTCGACGGCCCCGAAAAAGCCCGCGCGCGGCGACATCTTGCCGCGCCGCTCCGCTCCCAACTCTTTCGCAATGCGCCCCATGTCCAAGCGTGTGCTCATGAATTACTCCTTCGCAAAATCACGAAATGCGAGATACTCGTCGCCGATCACGAGCCCAACTTCGCCTTGACGGGCCTCGCGCCCCAATCGTCGGCAGAAACTTCCAAGCCGGCTTAGACGATCCGCATCGGCGATGTCGGCCGGGGTGGTGTAACAATGAACCACGACGGGCTGATCCTCGACGAGCACGCCGCCGATCTCGTCGTCGCGCCAAACTCCCTTCGCCCGCGGAAACGCGGTGGCCCCGCCAAACAGCAGGCCGAAAGTTTCGAGCGCCATATCTACCCAGTATTCCTGGTCGATCGCCGTTTCTCCATCAGATCACGCTCGACCGGGACGCCGATTGAGCTTTCGGCCGGAGTCGTGCTCAGACCGGTGAAACGATCCGTTCCTGGATCACGCAAGTGCTCAGCAGGACCATCAGCGGCATGTCGTAGGCGGTCCGCAGGCCGTCGTCCATAGTGGGAAGCTGATCGAGCAGCGCCACGACTCGCGATCGGTCGAAGAACGGCAGCGCGTCCAGGGTCGGCCCGCGCAGCGTATCCTGCATGAGCTGGTAGAGCCGGCCGTCGGGGTTCAGGGCAGCCGGGGGGGTGGTGAACGGGTGCTTTTGCCGGGCGTACACGGTCGCCGACAGGACCGGACGGGCGGCCTCGCGCAACACGTGTTTCTCGACCGTTCGGCGGATCTTCTGGTCAAGCGGCAGGTCGCGGGCCAGCTCCACGACGTGGTGGTCCAGGAACGGCAGCCGACCCTCGATGGAGTGCGCCATCTCCATGCGGTCGCCCAGGAACGCCAACACATAATTCGGCAGCACCACTTTCGCCCACAAGTAAAGCGACTGATTCAAGGCAGCACGGCCGGCGAGCTGCCCGGCTACGTCCAGGCCCTCGACCAGCTCGCGGTAGGCATCGCGTCCGGCGAACTCGGCGTCGAAGTCGGGCGAGAACAGGGCGCGGAGCTTGTGGGCCTGGGTGGCGCCGGTCTCCAGCCACGACGGCGCGAACCCCAGCACGGCGCGGAGGCCCTCCAGCGATGCCCCCTCGCCGTCGGGCAGCAGGAGACCGCGCGAGACCAGGTTGCGCGCTTCAAGCTGCCCGAGGAGCGTCTCGACGGCACCCGCATCTCCCTCGCCGGCCCCGTGGTCATAGAGCCAGAGATCGCGGCGGAAATGCGGATAGCCAGCCAGGATCTCGTCGGATCCTTCCCCAGTGAGAACCACCTTGTAACCGGCATCCCGCACGGCGCGGCTGAGCAGATACTTGGCCACCCCGTGCGCGTTGATGGCGATCGTCTCGGCGTGCGCAACCGCCTCGGCGAAGTGGTCGGCCAGCTCCGTTTGCGTGATCGGTATCGGGTGGAACTCGGCATTCGCCAGTTCGGCCATCTCCCGCGCGATCGCCGTCTCGTCGTACTCCGGCCGGTCGAAGCTGAGGGTGAACGCTCGGACCGGATCGGAGCGCTGCCTCGCCGCCAATCCCAGCACGGCGCACGAGTCGAGCCCGCCGCTGAGGTAGCAGCCGACGGGCACATCGGCGCGGAGCCGGAGGCGGACCGCCTCATCGAGCGCCCGCCTGAACTCTTCGACGTGCTCGGCATCCGGCCGCCGCGGTCCGGCCCGGTCGGTCGTCGGATAGTCGAAATCCCAGTAGCGGACCAGCCGGACCTCACCGGCCGAGGCGATCAGGTAGTGCCCCGGCGGAACCTGACGCACGCCGTCGAAGAGCGTGCGGTCCTGGGGCGGCGTATGGTGGTGGACGGCGCGGAAGACGCTGTGGCGGTCCCATTCGGCCGGGATGCCCGCCGCGAACAGCGCCTTGGCCTCCGAGGCGAGGACCAGCACGTCACCACGCCAGGCGTAATACAACGGCTTGATCCCGAATCGGTCCCGCGCGGCGAGGAGCTGCTCCGTGCGAACGTCCCAGAGGATGAAGGCGAACTCGCCGCGGAGCTGCTCCAGGCAGCCGGTGCCGAGCTCTTCGTACAGGTGCAGGGCGATCTCGCTGTCCGACCGGGTCTGGAGCCGATGGCCGCGCCGGGTCAGCTCGTCCTGGATGCGCTCGAAGTCGTAGAACTCACCGTTGACGACGATCTGCAGGCGCCCGTCCTCACTGCCGATCGGCTGGTCCCCGCTCGCCAGGTCGATGATGCTCAGCCGCGCGTGGCCCAGCCCGACGCGATGGTCGGGGTCCATCCAGGTGCGTTGACCATCCGGACCCCGGTGGGTCAGCCGTTGGGTGGCGCGATGCAACTCTTCAGAGCCGACCGCACCCGTCGGCGAAAACATTCCCACGATGCCGCACATTGCGAACCTCCGCTCACGAGAAAAGGGCTGCTCGGTTGCTCCGATGTGGGTCTCTCAAATCGTCGCTCTGCCACCGGCCTGCATGGCTGCTTTCACTTTCTCGATGAACACCGGCCAGCGCGGGTCCGATTCCAAGCTCATGAGCTCCATGTGGCTGCGCCGAATCGGGCACCACGCCAGGAAGGGCTCACGCTCGATCAACGCCTGTTCCAGGGCGGCGAAGGCCAGGTCATTTTCTCCCAGGCCGGCATGGAGATGATACAGCCAATACGGACGTGTGGGGGCTGGAATTGTGCGCTCGGCCAGCTCGCGTTGAATCTGCCGCGCTTGGGCTACCTGCCCGGAGAGCGCCAGCGCCTGGCCCAGTGCGGCTAAGAACAAGGGCAAGCGTCCGGAAACCTCAACGGCCCGGTGCAATTCCACGAGCGCCGCCTCGCGATCTCCCAAGAACCAGTATGCCCGGCCCAACTGCTGGTGACTGAAGGCAAAATTCGGGTCGAGTTCCAGAGCGCGGCGCAGTGGCGGAACTGCCTCGGCGAACCATTTCAGCGAGTTAAACGAAAAGCCGAGGAATGTGTGGGCTGCTCTGGAGAGCGGGTCGCCATCCACGGCACGTCGATTCTGGGCGATGGATTCCTGGTCACGTCCCGTATGGGTCAGATGCCACCCATACCAGTAGCGGGCCAGAGTGTAGTTCGAATTCAATTCCAGGGCCTTCAGCAAGTGCTGTTCGGACCCGTTCCAGTTCCAGTCGCACCAGAAAAGCACGACGCCGAGTGAACAGTGGGCCTCGGCGGAATGGTCGTCCAAAGCGACCGCGTTCTCCGCCGCGGTCTTCGCTTTGGCAACAGCCTCGCGAATCGGCAGGAAATCATAAAAACCGAGCAGGAAGTAGGCATCGGCCAGGCCGCTCCAGGCCAGCGCGTAGTTGGGATCTTCCAGCAGAGCCAGCTCGAAATAATACAGGCCCTTCTTGAGCCCGAGGCCGCGTTGGTTCCAATGACCGCGGCCTTTGACATAGAGCTCGTAAGCCTCCATGCTGGCGGTCTGCGGCCGCACGAGTTTCGCGTCGGCCTGGCCGCCCAACTGCACCTCGAGCGCGGCGACGATGGCGCGGCTGATGTCGTCCTGGATATCGAACACGTCTTTCATCTCGCGGTCGTAGCGCTCGCTCCAGAGATGAAAGCCGTCGCGCACCTTCACGAGTTGGGCGGTCACGCGCAGGCGGTTGCCCGACTTGCGCACGCTGCCTTCGAGCACCGTCTCTACGTTGAGCAACTGCCCAATGCGCCGGATGTCTTCGTTCTTGCCCTTGAAGGCGAACGACGACGTGCGTGCCGGCACGCGCAGGTCTTTCACCCGCGAGAGGGCCATGATCAGGTCCTCGGTGATGCCGTCGCTGAGAAACTCGTTCTCGTGGTCGGCGTTCATGTTCACGAACGGCAGGACGGCCAACGACGGCTTGCCTTGGGGTGTTGATTCGGGCGGCGACGATGCTGGCGATGGGATTTCGCGTGCAACCAGCGCATCGGCCACAGCCCGCGCGGAAGCGGGACGCTGGCGGGGGTCTTTTTGCAGGGAGTGCAGGATCGCGCGTTCGACGGCCGGGTCGAGGTCGGCCACCAGTTCGGCCGGAGGGCGCGGCGACGATGCCGCGTGCGCTCGATGCAACTGGTCGATCGAGCCGCTCTGGTGCGCCGGTTGGCCCGTGAACGCTTCGTAGAGGATCAGCCCCAGCGAGTAGAGGTCGCTCTGGATCGTCGTCTCGCCGCGCGCCAACTGTTCGGGCGCCATGTAGGCTGGCGTGCCGGCAATCTCGCCGATGCCACTGGCGCTGTCCTCCAGGCGTGCCAGTCCGAAGTCGGTGATGCGCGCCTGGCCGCGGCCATCGATCATGACGTTGGCCGGCTTCAGGTCGCGGTGCAACACCCCCTTCTCGTGGGCCGCCGCCAGACCCGCGCAAAGCTGTTGGGCAATCTCAAGGCCCTTGTCTCCGGGCAAACGCCCGATGCGGCGCAGCAAACCTTTCAGGTCCTCGCCGTCGATGTACTCCATCGACAGAAAGTGCTGGCCCTCCACCTCGTCGATGTCATAGACCCGGCAAACGTTGGGATGCGCGAGCTGCCGGCTCAAGCGCACCTCGCTCACAAATAACTGAAAGCGCCTGGAACTCTCGGCGACGCCGCGCGGCAGGAACTTGAGCGCCACCGGATGACCTAGTTTCAAGTCATCGGCCCGATAGACCTCACCCATGCCGCCCCGGCCGGCGAGCGACACGATGCGATAGCGGCCGGCGATTCTCGTTCCCGGCAGGAACCGGCCATGAGCGGACGAATCCGGGTCGTTCTTCGCAGGGTTGTGATCGACCGTGGCCTCCGGCCCCGCCACGAGCACGCCGCGGCAGGCCGAGCAGAACTTGCTGTCAGCATTGTTTTCGGCGGAGCAGGCCGGGCAGGTTTTCATAGGTTAAGCGCAACGATTCCGAGCATGAAGTGATTTTAGCAGAGCGGTTTCGCAATACCACCAGCGTGTCGTGTTTGAACTCTTACGCACTGTCCTTGACACAGAATCCCAGGTCCAATGACAATATCGGCATGAGCAACACCGAGACCCAATCCACGGGCATCGACCCGCAGGTTCTGGCAGACCTGGACGCCGTGATGAAGCGGATCATCGACGGCACCCCGGTGGATCCCGAAACGTCCCGCCGGATCGACGAGCGCGCCGACCGGATCACGGAGGAGATCCGCCGTAGCCGCGGCGTCATGGACGACGACCGGTTCCAGGCATTGTTGCATGACGATGACGACGCATGAAGTACGTCCTTGACGTCTCCGTCGCGATCTGCTGGGTCATTCCCCGTCCACTCACGCCGAAAGCCGACCGGCTGCGCGTTGAATACCAGCGGCAAATCCATGAACTGGTCGCCCCGTCCGTCTTCATCGATGAGGTGGCCGGCGCCCTGACAAAGGCGGAGCGGCAAAAAGACATCGCCGTCGGGGAGGCAATCCCACTTTATGCCAAGGTGATGAACAGTCACCCCGTCCTGATCCCGCATGCGTCCCTGATCGCCCGGGCCATCGAAATCTCCTCATGGACCCGGAGCGCATATTACGATTGCCTCTACGTGGCGCTGGCTGAGCGCGAGGGGTGTCAGTTGGTCACGGCTGACCAGAAGTCCATCAATAATCTCATGCCGCGCTTCCCGTTCATTGTGCCGCTGGCGACACTGCCGTGAGGCTTGCTACCGGAGGGGAACTCGGGCAAGCCGAAAGCCGAGGAAGTTGAACCGGATGACCGGCGTGAACCTGAAGCGGAACGCCGCGCGGCAGAGCCCGGAGTCGCTGTACCAGCCGCCGCCCCGGGACACCCGGAGCGAGGCCCCTGGTTCCCAGACGCTCTCGCACCAAGGACGCATGGTGAGGGATAGTGACTTTCCGAGGGCTTCAAGATTGTGCGTTTTGGAGAAGGCGACAGCCAACTCCTGCAGCAAAGCCTTGAGAAACTTCTCCGCCGCTTGTTGGCAATGAAGGCAGACCTCATCGGTGGGCATCGGCTTCATGCTGGCGATCTCTTTGGCGACGCGATAGTCGGATTCAGCCTTTCGCATCCATTCGCGTGTGGCCTTTTTCATATAGGACTTCTCCCCGGCTGAGGATTTCGCGTACGAACCAATCATCCATCTTCAATCGCTCTTGAAGGTACTCAGGCGTGCGCACGATGAGGTCTAGCGGAAAATCATAATCGAGGGCCAAACGAATCTTGGCGGCCTGGTTGACCATGTTCTTGGCCGGCATGATCACGAGCAGGTCCACATCGCTATCGTCGTCCGGTTCGCCGTAAGCATGCGAGCCGAACAGGATAATCCTGTCAGGCTGAAAGCACTCCGCGATCTGCCGCGCCAGCTTGGCGATGGCGGTGCGGGTAATTCGCCAGGGGCGGGCGGTTTTCTTTCCCATGTTGCTGTTATATCATCCGCCGATGTCCCGTGTGTAGCAGAATCGCTTCAAGTCGGAAAGCCGCTGAATGGCCAGCCGGCTTGATTGATGCGGCGTTCCAGCCCTGCCAGCGTCGCAAGAATTTCGTCGAAGCCGGCCGGTTCACCGAGCGTTTGAGATACTCGAATCGCGCCGGCTGCGACGATGGGTCGTGAAGCCGAGCTTCATGCGTTCTCCTCGGCGAGTTCCCGGAAAATCGGGTGCATCCAGGCCGGTGCAAGCCGCAGGTCGTTGAGCAGTTCCCGCCGCTCGTCGGCTGGAAGCGTCCGCTTCAAGTGGTCTCGCCGCTCTCGTGTCACGTGCTCCTGGCCCAGTTCACGCAGCGCCTGAATCACCAGACGGGGAAAAGGGGAGAAGTCCAATTATTGACTCCGCAACGTATGCGCGACGCGGCGTGACAGCTCCCGCACCCACCACAAATGCCCTTGGGATCGTCGTGACTTCGGTTTTCGGCACGGCTTCGCCAAGGTTGAGCGTAGAATTTCCCGCGGCCACCTCCGATGCGGCTGGCGCGAAATTGTGCTCTTTTTCAGTATACCGGTCATGGCTGCTTTTCCAATCTCTTCGCAGGGCTGGTGGGCACTGGCAGCGGCCCAAGAGCTTCTCAAAAGCACCAGACTTGATAAACTGGACGCCAAGCGTTCAAGGCGATTCTGTGTTGACGGAACGAACCGAGCCCACCAGCTCAAGAACCAAGCCAAAGACCTTCTCAAGGCCGGCCAGGGGCCGACAATTGTTCGCGACGCCATGTAGGCCGGCGTGCCGGCAATCTCGCCGACGCCACTGGCACTGTCCTCCAGGCGTGCGAGGCCGAAGTCGGTGATGCGCGCCTGGCCCCGGCCATCGATCATGACGTTGGCCGGCTTCAGATCGCGGTGCAACACGCCCTTCTCGTGGGCCGCCGCCAGACCCGCGCAAAGCTGCTGGGCAATCTCGAGGCCCTTGTCCCTGGGCAAACGCCCGATGCGGTGCAGCAAACCTTTCAGGTCCTCGCCGTCGATAAACTCCATCGACAGAAAGTGCTGGCCCTCCACCTCGTCGATGTCATAGACCCGGCAAACGTTGGGATGCGCGAGCTGCCGGCTCAAGCGCACCTCGCTCACAAATAACTGAAAGCGCCGCGAACTCTCGGCGACGCCGGGCGGCAGGAATTTGAGCGCCACCGGATGACCGAGCTTCAAGGCAATCGGCGCGATAGACCTCACCCATGCCGCCCCGGCCGGCGAGGGACACGATGCGATAGCGGCCGGCGATTTTGGTTCCCGGCAGGAACCGGCCATGAGCGGACGAAGGGTTATGATCGACCGTGGCCTCCGGCCCCGGCGCGAGCACGCCGCCGCAGGCCGCGCAGAACTTGCTGTCAGCGTTGTTTTCGGCGGAGCAGGCCGGGCAGGTTTTCATGGGTCATTCGGCTCGTTCGCGGTGCCTTGCGGCTTTGACGCTGCCATTATGCCACGGCGGGCGCGGCGTTCAAGCATCGGTTGGACAAAACGCTCCTGCCGCGTTGCGGGTTTCCTTGGCCATTCATGGGAGCTTGACTACAATTGGTTGATGGCCAGACCGCGGCACCCCGATAAAGACGTTGAGGCCGCGGTTGCCTATGCCGAGAAGCACGGCTGGACGGTGCGGATCTCGGGCGGCCACGCGTGGGGCATCCTGTTCTGTTCGGCGGCGAGCCGCGGCGGCTGCAAAAGGTCGGTTTACTCGACGCCGAAGCGTCCGATCGAGCACGCGCGGCGCATACGCCGTGCGGTGGACATGTGCCCTCATTAACATGGTGAAGCCTATGACTGTCGCAGTCGCCACTTTTGCCTTTACGGTAATCCTTGAGGGGCTGGACGATGTCAGCGAAGAGCTGGCCAACCGACTCTACGAGGCCGGTTGCGACGACGCCTCGCTTGGTTGTTGTGAAGGCGT
>Ga0307374_10001350_pt1 | contig 45472 bp, 39 predicted proteins | sample OX3MG_FD_202532 | JGI IMG/M metagenome (GOLD analysis project Ga0307374, IMG submission 202532) | Soil microbial communities from Risofladan, Vaasa, Finland - OX-3 | ecosystem: Environmental > Terrestrial > Soil > Coastal area > Acid sulfate soil | place: Finland: Risofladan, Vaasa | collected...
TGGCGAATGACGACTCGAACCTCACGGCCCGTCAGGGCTCAACTCACTGAACCGCCGTATGCGGACCCGCATGTACGGTGGTGTGGCAGGGGAGGACGGGCAACCGTCCCCCCTATGCCGATTTTAGCCGGGCGAATTGTTACTGCGACAGGCAACTCTCAGCGCAGGACAGACTCCAACGCTTCTTTCAATTCCGGATGGCGAAAAGCGTAGAGCTGCGCTTGCAATTTTTGCGGCGCAACGCGCTGGCTTGAAAAAAGCAGCGCATCCGCCATTTCGCCCATCGCCAGACGGAGAGCCACGCGAGGCGCGGGGAAAAGCGCAGGCCGATGGAGCACGCCGGCGAGCACGCTGGTGAATTCAGCATTGGTGACCGGATTCGGAGCAACTGTATTCACCGCTCCACGAATCGCATCGTTTTCAATTGCGTAACGAATCACGGAGACCACTTCGTCGAGCGTAATCCAGCTCATCCACTGGCGCCCGTTGCCAAGCCTCCCGCCGACGCCCAAGCGAAATGGAACGAGGATGCGTTTGAGCGCGCCGCCATTCGCCGCGAGAATAATTCCAAGACGCAGCATCACCGTGCGAATGCCCAGGGACTCGGCTTGCGCGGTTTCCGCTTCCCAGTCGCGGCAAATTCCCGCGAGGAAGTCATTGCCGGGCGCGGCGGATTCCGCGAGCGTTTCGTCGCCGCGGTCGCCGTAGTAGCCAATGGCCGACGCCGCAACAAGCACGCGCGGCTTTTGTTTCAGTTGCGCAAGGCCCGCGACCAGATGGCGGGTCGCGTCAACGCGGCTGCGGCGGAGGATTTGCTTGCGCGCGGGCGTCCAGCGGCCGTCGGCGATGGACGCGCCGGCCAAATGCACGAGCGCGTCGGCCCCTTCCATCCCTGCAAGGTCAATCGAGCCTGTCGGCGGCTCCCAACGGATGTTTTCAGCCGCAGGTCCCGACTGCGAGGGCGAGCCGGAGCGAACGAGTCGCGCGATGGAATGGCCGTCGGCGCGCAACGAATTTACCAGCGCACTGCCCACCATCCCTGACGAGCCCGAAATTAGAATTTTCACATTGCGCTCCCTGCCAGAAAGACGCTCACTCACAGCCGCAAGTCTACATCTTCACAGCCCACGAATTACGTTTACGTTACGGCGTCATCGTACGCGCGTCAAGAAATGCCGCGCTGCGCAGTTTTGCACACGCGTATCGCTGGAGGATGGCGAGCGAGACCCGGGCACGATAGAATGCAGGTATGCTGGTGCGCGTGCTTTTTTTTGGGCAATTGAAGGAAATTGTAGGGAAGGCCGAGGACGGCTGCGTGGCTCCCGAAGGCGCGCGCCTGGAAGACGTGTTCGCAAATTACGCGGCGGATTTTCCCCGGCTGGCCGAGTTTCGCGATTCGGTCGCCGCGGCAATCAATCACGAGTACGCGCCCTGGGACACGCGTATCCGCGCCGGCGACGAAGTAGCGTTTTTGCCGCCAGTGAGCGGCGGGCAACAGACGGGTATTGTCGAGGACATTTACAAAATTGTTCGTGAGCGGATTCCCACCGAGGAAATTCTCGCCGGCTTGAAAGCGCCTGAAGATGGCGCTGCGATTGTATTCGAAGGCATCGTTCGCAATCATTCGCGCGGAAAGCAAACCTTATACCTCGAGTACGAGGCGTATGAAGTGATGGCGCTCGTTAAAATGCGCGAGATCGGCGCGAAGATGCGCGAGCAATTCGCGATTGACCGTTTGGCAATGGTTCACCGGCTCGGACGCCTGGAAATTGGCGAGACCAGTGTGGTCATTGGCGTCAGCGCGGCGCACAGAGGCGCGGCGTTTGACGCATGCCGCTACGGCATCGACACGTTGAAGCGGACCGTGCCGATCTGGAAGAGGGAATACTTCGCCAACGGCGTCGTCTGGGCCGATGGCGAAAAACCCTCCGCGGAAGCCTTTTTGCCCGGAAGCTCATCTACACCCTAGATGATTCGAACCTCGACATTCTGCGCGGCCCTCGCGGCCGCTTTTCTTTCGTGTGCCTCCGTAGGGAGCGCGCAGACAACCGCGCGTAGGCAGAATCGAATTCGCGTTGAGACCGATGTCGTCACTGTGCCCGCCACCGTGCTTGATTCGAGCGGCAAGCCCGTCGCCGACCTCCCCGAATCGGCGTTCAAATTGTACGAAAACGGCGTGCAGCAGAAAATCGACCGGTTCGAGACGCAGACGAACCGCCCGCTCGAGCTCGCTTTGATGGTGGATTCGAGCCTGAGCACCACGAAGGACACGAGATTTGAAAACGAAGCCACGGCGCGGTTCATTCGGCTGGTGGTGCAGCCCGGCGATTTGCTTTCTGTTTTTGAGTTCTCGGACGATGTGTATGAGCTCTCAAGTTTTTCTTCAGACGTTCGGAAGCTCGAAGCGGCGGCGCTGACCATCTCGCCGGGAGCCGGCACGTCGCTTTACGACGCGATTGATCTCGGTTCGCAGCAGCTCAGCAAATTGCCGGAGGATCGCCGCCGCGTGATTGTGCTCGTTACGGATGCGGGTGAGACAACGAGCAAGTCCACATTCGAGATGGCGCGGCGGGCAGCCATTCAATCGGAAGCATTGCTCTATACAATTCTGATTCGTCCCGTGAAAACGGAAAGCGGGCGCAATACGGCCGGGGAACACGCCATCGAGACGATCATCGATTCCACGGGCGGCGCGATGTATTATCCTGACGACTTGTCGCAACTCAACGACATGTTCGAGAAAATCAGCCGCGAGCTCCGCACGCAATATTTGCTGAGTTACTACCCCACGCCCAAGGCCCAACCGGGGACGTATTGCCCGATCGAGCTGGAGGTTCCCGGCGGCCAATATACTTTGCATTACCGGAAAGGATATTTCGCTTCGAGCGACGAAGAATGAGCCAGCAGGCTGAAAGCCCCGTTCATTTCCTTGAAGTGGCCGTCGAGGCTGCCGAAGAAGCCGGCGCGATTATTGCCGAGGCCGCGCACCGCCCGAAGAATATTTCGTACAAGGGCGAAGTGGACCTGGTGACCGAGACCGACAAGAAGGCCGAGGCCGTGATTCTGGCGCGGCTGCGTCACCATTTTCCGGCGCACGCAATTGTTGCCGAAGAAACCGGCGCATCAGGCGCGGACGCTTCGGCAAAATATAAATGGTACGTTGATCCGCTGGATGGAACGACGAACTTCGCTCACGGCTATCCAGTGTTCGCGGTCTCCATCGCTCTCCTCGAAGATGGAGAACCGCTCATCGGCGCGATTTACAATCCGGTAACGCGAGAGATGTTCAGGGCGATCCGCAACGAAGGCGCATATCGCGGCGACACCAAAATCCACGTCTCGAGCGTGGAAAAACTCTCGAAGAGTTTACTGGCAACTGGCTTTCCCAGCCACAAGCGCGTCCAAAATCCGAACATCCACTACTATTGGGAGTTCACTCTGCGCTCGCATGGCGTGCGCCGCGCTGGCTCAGCCGCGCTCGATTTGTGCTCCGTAGCATGCGGGCAATTCGAGGGATTCTGGGAATTTGGGCTGAAGCCTTGGGATACCGCGGCGGGAATACTGCTGGTCAGCGAAGCGGGCGGCACTGTCACTGACTTTGCGGGAGGCCCCTACCATCCAGGCGACAGGGAATTGCTCGCCTCCAATGGCCTGATCCACGCGGAAATGCAAGCGATTACAGCGCTTGTGGCCGCTCAGGAGCCGGGAAGCCTTGCAGGCAACCCGGGCTAAGCTTTGTGAACCAAACTATGTAGGGGCCATTTTTTCCTTCAGGGTTTCCGCGGATTCCAGTTGCCATCGGCCTCAAGTACAGGTAATTTGCCGTGCACGCCGGGGGATTTGCCGCTTTACTCCCGCGAATGTCCGATGTTAGCCTGAGATTGCACCAAAAACTTCGAATGTCCTACGTTCACACATTAATTCAACCAAGACGACGTCAAACTCTGGCGGAGCCGTGGCACCGGCTGAAAGGCCGCTGGCGCAATGGCGGCGTCGAAGAGTATTCGCTCGGGCAGTCGCATGGGATGCGCCAGCTCCGGCGATTGCATCTCCGCGCGGGAATTGAAGTCAACGAGCATCAAATAGGCCTCGAAGGCCTTCCCGAGGCATTCCGCGGCTTCCGCATTGTTCACCTGACGGACCTTCACCACGGTCTGTATTTTCCGGCCGAGGCTCTTGCCGCAGTCGTCGAGCTTACCAACGAGCTTGAGCCCGATCTAATCGCCGTGACTGGGGACTTTGTAACCAGGTCGCGCAATTATATTGAACCTGTGGCGCAGATGCTCAGTGGCCTGCGCGCTCGCTCGGGAGTATTTGCGGTGCTGGGGAACCATGATTTTCGCGTTGGCGCCGATGAAATCGCTAGGGCGCTCGATCACCATGGAATCCAGGTGCTGCGCAACCGGCACGTCAAACTGCGTCGAGATAACCAGAAAATTTATCTGGCCGGTGTGGACGATTTGCTCTACCGCGCCGACTTGCGCCGCGCGATGCGCGGTGTTCCCGATGGCGCGCCCACCGTGCTGCTCTCGCATAATCCCGCGATCATCGACGAAGCGGCGGATATGGGAATCAATTTGGTTTTATCCGGCCACACGCACGGCGGTCAGGTGAAGTTGCCCCTCATCGGCTGCGTCTACGGCCGCTCCGAAAGACGAATGCGCTTCAAAATCGGCCACGATTCCCTTGGCGCCACGCAGATTTACGTCAGCCGGGGCATCGGTACCGTCGTATTGCCCGTGCGCTACGGCTGCCCTTCTGAAATTCCCCATTTTGTTCTGGAACCCCTGCAAGACAGCTTGCACGAAGATTCCCGTTCCTCGTATGCTGCTGGGTGGCAATCTGCCCGGCCTCATGCGTCCACTCTTGCGTGTCGTTGATCTGATCCGAAAAAAACGAGACGGCGGGGAACTGACCCGCGAAGGAATCGCCTTCCTTGTCGAAGGCGCTGCCCGCGGAACTGTGCCCGATTATCAGCTTGCGGCGTGGCTCATGGCCGTAGTGTGCCGCGGAATGACGCGCGCGGAAACGGCCTCGCTCACTGAAGCGATGTTGCGCTCGGGCGACGTGATGGATTTTTCCTCCCTCCCTGCCGCGAAAGTGGACAAGCATTCCACGGGCGGCGTCGGCGACAAGACCTCTCTCGTCGTCGCGCCCATCGTCGCCGCAGCCGGACTCTACGTCCCCATGATCAGCGGCCGCGGCTTGGGACATACGGGCGGAACTCTCGACAAGCTCGAATCCATCCCCGGATTTTGCGTCAACCTCTCCTTGAAAGAATTTCGCGCCGCCCTCACCGCCTGCCGTTGCGCCCTTGGCGGCCAAACGCCCGAAATCGCGCCCGCCGATAAGAAGCTCTACGCCCTGCGCGACGTCACCGGAACAGTGGAAAGTCCCGCGCTCATCTGTGCCTCCATCATGAGCAAGAAACTCGCCGAAGGAATCGACGCGCTCGTGCTCGACGTGAAAACGGGCGACGGCGCTTTTATGAAGAACGAGCAGGATGCAATTGCGCTCGCCGAATTGCTCGTCGACACGGGCAAGCAAATGGGGAAGCGCGTCGTCGCGCTGATTACAGATATGGATCAGCCCCTCGGCAAAGCAATTGGCAATGCGCTCGAGGTGCAAGAGTGCCTCGAAGTCTTGAACGGCGGCGGCCCGGAGGATTCGCGCGAACTGTGCCTGGAACTTTCAGCGTGGATGCTCTTCTTGGGCAAACGCGTCCCAGACGTGACGGCCGGGCGGAAATTGGCGCAAGAAATGATTGCCAGCGGGCAGGCTCGTGATACATTCCGTCGAGTTGTGCGGCAACAGGGCGGTGACGCGGACGTTGTGGATGATCCGTCGCGTCTGCCTTGCGCGCGTCACACGGAAACAGTGCGCAGCAAACAAAATGGATTTGTAGCGCAGATTGCCTGCGAGCGCATGGGCGTGGCAAGCCTGATTCTGGGCGGCGGCCGCGAGAAGCAGGATGATGCCATCGATCCCGCTGTGGGAATCGTGCTCGAAAAGAAAATCGGAAGCGCCGTCAAATCTGGCGACGCGCTTTGCACCGTGCATTACAACGCCGACGCCAGGCTAAAAGAAGCGACGGCGATGCTCGAAGACAGTTTTGTGGTTCGCGCGCAGGCGCCGCCTCCGAGAGCGCCGCTGATTCGCAAAATCGTCGGGGCGTAACTATCCGCAGTCGTTAATTTTTCGGGAGAGTGGAATGCATCGCTGGGTTGGTTTGCTGGGCATGATCACCATCCTTGGTCTTGCCTATCTTTTTTCCACGAATCGCCGCGCCATCCGCTTGAAAACCGTTCTTTGGGGCCTCGCGCTTCAAATCACTTTTGCATTTATTGTCCTCGATACCAGCATTGGCCGCGCTACTTTCAGCTTCATTGGCGGCGCGGTGGACAAGCTTCTCTCCTATGCGTTCTACGGCTCTACTTTCGTTTTTGGCGACCTCGGCGCCCAGAATTCCAAGATGGGCTTTTATTTTGCGTTTCAGGTGCTGCCCACGATCATCTTCATCGCCGCGCTTTTCGCGGTGCTTTATTACTACGGCGTAATGCCGTTTATCGTCAAGCAGGCTGCCAAAGTGATGACCAAGCTCATGGCGGCCAGCGGCGCCGAGTCGCTCAACATTGCCGCCAGCATTTTCATGGGCCAGACCGAAGCGCCGCTCACAATTCGTCCATATTTGCCCGAAGTCACACGCTCCGAATTGATGTGCATCATGACCAGTGGCATGGCGCACGTCTCGGGCGGAATCATGGCCGCGTACATCGCCTTCGGTGTGGACGCGAAACACTTAATCACCGCCGTCATTATGACGGCCCCCGGAACGCTGCTCCTCTCGAAGATGCTCGTGCCGGAGACGGAAAAACCCGTCACGGCGGGCCGCGTCGAAATGGCGAATCTCGAGAAGGATCCGAACGCGCTCGGCGCGCTTTCTCGCGGCACAATTGACGGCCTGCACTTGGCGCTCAATGTTGCGGCCATGCTGATTTCGTTTATCGCCATTATTTATTTGTGCGACGGCATTTTGGGCGGCCTGCACAACTGGCTCGCCCCGCACGGATTCACCTATTTTCCGTCGAGCCTCGAGCAACTATTCGGATGGATTCTCGCGCCCGTAGCGTGGCTGATCGGTGTGCCGTGGCACGACTCGGGCAAAATCGGCAGCCTGCTTGGTACGCGCATGGTGCTCAACGAATTGATCGCCTACGGACGTTTGGGCCCCATGAAAGCGGCGCTCGATCCGCGCTCATTCACGATTGCCACTTACGCCCTTTGCGGATTCGCGAATTTCAGTTCCATCGGCATCCAGATCGGTGGCATTGGCGCGCTCGCCCCGAACAAAAGAGACGAACTCGCCCGTTTGGGGATGCGTGCCATGCTCGCCGGAACCGCCGCGAATTTGATGTCGGCGTCCATTGTGGGAATCATGCTGAAGTGAGCACGAAAGCCAAAGTGAAATCCTCCGGCGGTGAAGAATTTGCGCGCGCCGAGCGAGCTGCGAAGTTCATTCGCTCGAAAACCAAGCTGCGGCCCAAAATCGCGCTGGTGCTCGGCTCGGGACTTGGCGCCTTCGCCGATGAGCTCGAATCCGCAACGCGAATCCCTTACGAGCGCATTCCTCATTTCCCGCGTTCGACCGCTATTGGCCATGCCGGACGCCTCGTCATTGGCAAAGTTGAGAATGTGGCCGTCGCCGCGATGCAGGGCCGCGTTCATTTCTACGAAGGCTACTCGCTCAAAGATATAATTTTCCCCATGCGCGTTTTCGCGCGGCTGGGAATTCGCGCCGCCATCTTGACGAATGCCGCCGGCGGCATCAATCTGAATTTTACGCAGGGAGCGCTCGTCGTCGTGCGCGATCACATCAATCTGCAAGGCTCGAATCCGCTGATTGGGCCGAATGACGAACGCTTCGGACCGCGCTTTCCAGACATGACCCACGCCTACGATAAAAATTATCGCACCACGGCTCTCGAAGAAGCGCGGCGGTTGGGCATCGAAGTTTCAGAAGGCGTGTATGCGGCGCTCTCGGGCCCGAGTTACGAAACTCCCGCCGAGATTCGCTACCTGCGCACAATCGGCGCGGATGTAGTCGGCATGTCCACCGTGCCGGAGGTGATCGCCGCGCGTCACATGGGAATGCGCGTGCTGGGAATCTCCTGCGTCACAAACATGGCCGCGGGAATTCTCGATAAGCCTCTCGATCACCGGGAAGTGCTGGCCACAGGCGAGCGCGTGAAAGACAATTTCATCGCGCTCTTGCGCGCAGTCCTTCCCCGCATCGCGGCGGATTTGAATTGAGCTGGGCTGGAAAATAAATTGTGAGCGACGAAGAAAAATTGATCGCGGCGGCACGGCAGGCGCGCGAGCATGCTCACGCGCCGTTTTCTGACTTTCGCGTCGGTGCTGCCGTGCGCACCAAGTCCGGCCGCACATTTGGCGGCTGCAACGTCGAGAACGCCAGTTACGGCCTCACGATTTGTGCTGAGCGCGTCGCCATCTTCAAAGCCATTTCGGAAGGCGAGCGCGAATTCGAGGCCATTGCCGTCGTCACGGACGCGGATGCGCTGACGCCGCCTTGCGGCGCGTGCCGCCAGATCATTTGGGAATTTTGCGGCGACGTGCCGGTGATCCTCGCGAACCTGAAGGGTAAAGTGGAGCGCGAAAGCTCCGCGAAGCTGCTGCCGCGACCCTTCGATTCGTCGAACTTGTAGCTCAGGTCCCGTCCCGATGATTCATATCGGGACTGACCCGAGGCTTTGCGTGCGCGGATTCCTGCAGGAAGCGGTCACGGCCCGCGGAGAATGGGGGAGCAACCCTCTTGCCCCGCGCGGAAAAACCAGTGAGAGGTAGCTCCATGAAAAAACTCTTCCTTGCTTTTTTCTTCCTCGCTGCCGCAACTGCTCTGCCGGCGCAATCGAGAACGCATGTCGATTTGATCATCACCGGTGGCACGGTGGTAACGATGGACGCGGCACGTCACGTTTACAACGACGGCGCGGTCGCCGTGCGTGGCGACTCGATTGTCGCCGCTGGCTCGCGAAACGACATTGCGTCGCGCTACGACGCGGCGCGCACGATTGACGCGCGCGATGAAATCGTCATGCCCGGCCTGATCAACGGCCACCAGCACGCCGCGATGAGTTTGTTTCGCGGCTTGGCTGACGACCTCGCGCTCAACGACTGGCTGCAAAAATATATTTTTCCCGCGGAAGCTCGCAACGTCACGCCCGATTTTGTCACCTGGGGGACGCGCCTCGGCATCCTCGAAATGCTGCGCGGCGGCACCACCACATACGCGGACATGTACTACTTCGAGGACGAAGTCGCTCGCGCGACCAAAGAAGCGGGAATGCGCGGCGTGCTCGGCGAAACCATAATTGATTTTCCCGCTCCTGATAACAAGAGCGTCCCGCAAATGCTGGCCTATACTGAAAATTACATCAAGCACTGGCGAGGCGACCCGCTGATCACGCCGGCCATTGCGCCGCATTCGATCTACACGTGCTCGACGAAAACGTTGCAGCAAGCCGCTGCGCTGGCCCGCAAATATCACGCACCGATTTTGATTCACCTCGCCGAAGCGCCCTTCGAGGGCGAGCAGAGCCGCGCGAAATACGGGCTGTCGCCCACCGCGTACCTGGAAAATATCGGCGTCCTCGGCCCGGATATCACCGCGGCGCATTGTGTTTGGGTCGATGCCGGCGATATGAAATTGCTTGCCAGTCGCGACGTTGGCTGCGTCCACAATCCTTCCAGCAACATGAAGCTCGCCAGCGGCACGAGTCCTGTCGTTGATTTAATTGCCGCGGGCGTGCCCGTGGGATTGGGCACTGATGGAGCCGCGAGCAACAACGATCTCGACATGTTCGAGGAGATGGATCTCGCCGCAAAGCTCCAGAAACTCGCGCGCATGGATCCGCAGGCATTGCCCGCGGAGCAAGTCGTAGCCATGGCTACTACCAACGGCGCGCGCGCGTTGCACATGGAAAAACAGATCGGCTCACTCGAAGCAGGCAAAAAAGCGGACGTGATTCTGATCCGCACGGATGCGCCCCACGCGACTCCCATGTACTCCGTGTATTCGCAGCTTGTCTATGCGCTCAAGGCCAGCGACGTCGACACGGTCATCGTCGGCGGCAAAATCGTCATGGAGCACCGCCACATGCTGACTCTCGACGAGCCTCAAATCCTGGCGAAGGCCCGCGAGTACGCGAAAAAGATCGAAGCCTCTCTCACAGTTCCCACAAAATAATCGAGTAGCGTATTCGAGTTGGATCGTCGAATTTCGGGACGCGTTCTTGATTTCGGCTAGGAGTCTTTGCGGGTCTCGTTGCGTTTCCGGTCCATCTTGGCGGCCATCGAGCGGAGCGTCTCCGGCACATTCTTATTTGTCGCCAGGATTTTCAGGTCCCGCACCGTCAGCCGGGGAAGAAGGTGCAGTGAAATATCGAGCGGGGTTTTTGAATTGTTGGTCAGATTGCGAACGATGCTGTAATTTTTCATCCACAGGCGATTATTTGAAATCGAACGCAGCACTTCGCCGGAAAGCACGGTCATGGCGGCGAAGGCCTCCACCTCCGATTCGGTCAGACGCGCCGATTGCAGCACTGCGCGCTGCACCACTTTATTCGGATCGCGAATCAGCGCGATGCGCTCCTCGCGTCCGCCCAACAGCCCGAGTTGCACGCGTTGCACCACATTCATTTTGGAAAGCCGCTGGATCAGCGTCTTGCGTTTTTCAGGATCGACGGCGGCAATGGCTACAGCCTCTTCCAAATCTTTCGCGTCGAGCGCCCCTTTTTGCAGCTCTGCAATCTGATTGCGCTGTTCTGGACTCGCGGCCGTCGATGACGCCAGCGCAATCACAAGAGCCGGAGACGAAGTCAGCCGCTCCAGATTATCGAGCAGCGCTTGGATTCCCGCTGCCGTCAATTGCACCGCAACTCTTTCCACCAACGTCACCGCGCACGAACGATTCTTCGCCAGCGCGTCTGTGATTCCAGGCTTCGCCGCCAGATTTTCGGCGCAGTAGTGGAAAAGCGCGGGCGCTGCGTCAGCACGTTCCAGCGCTGCCAGAAAATAATCGCTCGGAACGCTGAGCAGGGCTGATGCCGCGCGTTGCGCCACTCCTTCTTCTGCATCCAACGCCAGCACGGTCAATGCCTCCGCGCGGTCCGCCGGAGAAAGAGACACGCCACCCGTGCAAATAGCCAGCTTGCGCTCGGGCCGCGCACGGCCGGCTAAAATTTCCGCGCGGGCATCAATTGAGACTTCGTTGCTAATCTTCGTCTCCTGGACTCGCCTTCAAATTGTCGCGCGTCAGCGTAATTTTCCCCGGCTCCCCCGGCGGCCCCAGCGGCGGAACGGTATGCCCATTGAGTTCAAGAAGCACGGCATTCGATTTGCTCGATGAAACAGTGAAGCTTGTTTTCGCGTGCAAGGTCAACGTGCGCTGTGCTTCCAATGTTCCGGAAAAAACAACTTTGCCGTCCGCAAGCACGCTCACAGTCGATGTTTCGCCGGCCTCCACTTTCAACTCCATCACTGCGGGAGGCGCGGCTGGATTTCCCGCGGGCAGCGTCGCCGGCGGAGTTGTGGCCGGGTTTTTCGCCGCCGCATTTGGGACAGCAGAATCCGCTTGCGTGTTTCTTGACGGCGCCGAGTTCGTCGGCACCACCGGTGGAGGCGCGACCGCCTGCTGTGGCGGCGTCGCCTGCGTAGTCGCGGCGTCGCCGGCTGAGGTATTGGCCGGTGAATTGGATACCGGCGCCTTCGAATGATGGAACCGTGCCAGCACCGTCTTAAAAATCGGATGCTCTTGATGCCACGCGCTGATTTCCGCGCCGTAGCGATGATGGACGTACCACCCGCCGGCGATCACCAAGATCGTCACCGCAATCGCGCTGCTAATGGCCGTCCAGTTGGTGCGCTTGCGAACCGGCTCTTTCGTCCACACGGCAATTTCCGGACGCTCGTGCGTTTCCATCGCATATTCGGCAACCAGATTTTCCTCATCCATCCCCAGAAATCGCGCCACGGAGCGGATAAAGCCGCGATTGAAGATGCCGCCCGGCAGTCGCTCCCACTGCTCATTTTCGAGCGCCTCCAAAAAACGCACGCTGATGCGCGTCGCTGCGGAAATTTCCTCGAGCGACACTCCGCGCATCTCGCGCTCGCGCTTCAAATGTTCGCCGAACAGATGTGTCGATTCCATCGAGAGGCCTGCATAAAAAATATAGGCGGCCACTCGAGGGGTGTCAATCAAAGGTCTTGTACCCCGTACCATGCCGTTGAGTAAGATTTGCCTTTCGCGCACTGCAAAAACGCGGCGGTTGCAGTCGTGTGTCGCCAAACCTATAATGAAAACGTTACTGGAAGGTGATCCCCGGAGAGTCATTCGGACTCTCACCGTGCTCATGCAAAACGTGCCCGAATCAAAGCCTTTTGAAGGTGTGGAGCGCCGCCGCAACCCCGCGTTGCCCGTCGAGCCTGGCTACGGAAGCGAAATTTCCGTTTTCCACGAGCTCGGCAAGGCGCTCACGTCATCGCTCCAGCTCGACCAGGTTCTCCGCACCATCATGGAGAAAATAAACGAAGTGCTGCGGCCGGACACTTGGTCGCTCCTGTTGATGGACACGGAAAAGCAGGAACTCTATTTCGAAATCGCCACGGGTGAAGGCGCCGACGCGCTGAAAGACGTGCGCATCAAGCTCGGGCAGGGAATCGCCGGATGGGTCGCGCAGACGGGCGAAGTCGTCGTCGTCCCGGACACCCGCAAAGACTCGCGTTTCTTCTCGCAAGTGGACGAAAAAACAAAAACGCAAACCCAGTCCATCGTTGCCGTGCCCGTGCGCTTCCGCGACCAATGCCTCGGCGTCATCGAGCTGATTAATTGTGTTGGCGACACCGGTTTCAGCGCCCGCGAACTCGCGCTGCTCGAAGCCCTCGCCGATTACGCCGCCATCGCCATCGAAAATGCCCGCCACGTTCAGCGCATCCATGAACTGACCATCACCGACGATTGCACCACGCTGTACAACGCGCGCCATTTGAATTTCATGCTGGATACCGAGATTTACCGCTCCCATCGCTACAGCTACGAATTTTCGCTCATCTTCATCGACCTCGATCACTTCAAGGCCGTCAACGACACGCATGGCCACCTGATGGGCTCAAAGCTCCTCGGCGAAATCGGCACCATGGTCAAGAACAACTGCCGCCTGATCGATTTCGCGTTTCGTTACGGCGGCGACGAATTCGTGCTGCTGCTGCCGCAAACTTCCAAGGACAACGCCTGCCGTGTCGCGCGCCGCCTGCATCGCCTGATCAAGGAAACACCTTGGCTCAAGGACGCGGGTCTGGACGTCCGCATCACCTCCAGCGTCGGCGTCGCCTCCTATCCCCTCGATTCGGCGGACAAGGCCGGCTTGCTGCACCTCGCCGACGAAGCCATGTACCTCGTCAAAAACACCACCCGTGACCGCGTCGCCGCCGCCACCACCGGCGTCCTCCCCGAAAACTAGCGCCTAGCGTGGCACAACACGACTGATGTCACGAAGCGTCCTGATCACGTTGAATACAAGAAACCAATCGAGAAGAAGGTGCACTAATGGCTTCAGATGCGTCTCAGTTTGAAAGGCTGGTACGGGATTATCTCAAAGGAACAGATGAGTGGAATGTCGTGCATCGATATGCGTTGCAACTGGAGTGCGAGAACAAGACCGACTTTCCAATCGAGTTTCGGAGACCACTGGAAGAACTGCACATGATCTTCCTAGCTGATGCGGAAGACGATCCACTGTTCCGTGCAGATCGGACAGAAATCTCAGCGGCGTTGGCGGAGCTTGACCGGTTGAGAGCTGATGTGAAGACTCTTGGTTGCGAGACCGTTGTACAACGGGAGTTGGACCAAGACAGACAGCGAGAGCAATCTAGCCGGTTGAAATTCGTAGCCAAATACGAAGCACGAAAGAAGCGCAAGCAGCCCCAGGGATGAGTCCGAGGCGGGTGGCCCAGGCTCTGACATTTGGCTTTTTAGGGTGCCCCATGCTCGTTTTGTGAGCGTGGGCTTTTTCCTTGCTTCCATGCCACACAGCTGGGCCGTGCTATCATCCCCCCAGTTGACTCCCCTCCTGCGACAATCTAAGATGTGCCCCTGATGGCGGACTCTGCATCTTTGGTTGGACAGACCTTCTCGCATTACAGCATTCTCAAACAGCTTGGCGCTGGCGGCATGGGTGTGGTGTACGAAGCCCAGGACTCGCAGCTGGGCCGCAGAGTGGCTCTGAAATTCCTTCCGCCTGAAATGGCGCAGGACAGCCAGTTGCTCGAGCGTTTTCAGCGCGAGGCGCGCGCTGCTTCGTCCCTCAATCACCCCAATATCTGTACCATCCACGCCATCGAGCAGCACGAACGCCGTCACTTCATCGTCATGGAGTTGCTCGAAGGGGAGACACTCGCGCAGAAGATGACACGGCATCCCGTGGAAATGGAGAAGCTGCTGCCGTTGGCCATTGAGATCGCCGATGCCCTCGAATCGGCCCACGCTAAAGGTATCGTTCACCGGGACATCAAGCCCGCCAATCTCTTCCTCACCGAGCGCGGGCAGGTGAAGATATTGGACTTTGGCCTGGCCAAGATAAACGGGAACGAGATCGCGCAGGGAGTTTCATTCGCGCACGCGGAGACCGTGCTTTCCAGGTATGAACTTACTTCGCCAGGCGCGGCCGTCGGTACGCTCTCCTATATGTCGCCGGAGCAGGCTCGCGGCCAACTCGTGGACGCTCGGACAGACATCTTTTCTACAGGTACGGTGCTCTATCAGATGGCCACAGGAACGCTCCCTTTTCAGGGAGACACCGCGGCGGTCATCTTCGACGCCATCCTGAATCGAGAACCCAAACCTGCCGCTGAACTGAATCCCTCGCTGCCCGCGGATTTTGTTCGCATCCTGGAGAAAACCCTCGAGAAGGACCGCACTCTGCGTTGCCAAACCGCCACCGAACTGAAAACCGACCTCAGCCGCCTGAAGCGCGACCTCGAATCGGGAAAGCGGCGCGGAAAAGAGAAGACCGATTCGGATCCCGGCGTCCAGAAGCAGATGGCGAAATCCGTCGCCGTTCTGTATTTCGAGAATCTGAGCGGCGCCAAGGAAGACGAATACCTGCGCGACGGCATTACTGAGGACGTCATCACTGAACTCTCCAAAATTAGGGGACTGAACACATTCTCGCGCCCCACCGTTCTGGCCTTCCGTGACAAGCCAGTGACGCCCGCGCAGATCGGCCAGCAGCTCGGCGCTGCGTATGCTCTCACGGGCACTTTGCGCCGCTCCGGCAACCGTCTGCGCATCAACGCCCAACTTGTGGACACGCGCACCGACTTTCCGCTTTGGTCGGAGCGCTTCGACCGCGAGATGAAGGACGTCTTTGAAGTACAGGACGAGATGGCCCGCAAGATCGCTGAGGCCCTGCGCGTGACTCTTTCCCCGCAGGAGCTTGAGGCACTGGCCGTCAAGCCCACCGAAAGTCTGCAGGCATACGACCTCTACTTGCGCGGGAAACGATACGCCCGGCGGCAGACACGCCAGGACTTGGAATTCGCTTTGCAGATGTTTGAAAACGCGGTGGCGATGGACCCCGCCTTCGCCCTCGCTCATGCTGCGTGCGCCAACGCCTGCGCGATGTTCTACAGCAACTACAGCCGCGATCCCGTGTGGGTCGAACGCGCGCGCGAGGCTTCCGGCAAAGCCGTAGCCCTGCGATGGGACTTGCCCGAAGTACAGGTTAGCCAGGCCTGGGTCCTCTACGCAGCCGAACTGCATGACGAAGCCGTGCGCATGGTCCGAAAAGCCATCGAACGCAAGCGCGACTGCGAGGGCGCGTATTACATGCTCTGCCGCGCCTTGTTCGCCGCAGGCCGTTACCAGGAAATTCTGGACGTGGCGGAACCCGCCATCGAGGCCAGCGGTGAAGACTACAACGTTTATGTGCCTATCATGAACTCTTTTGGCGCCATGGGCAAAGAAGAAGCAAAACGCAACATGGCCCACAGGGTCATCGTTGCGCTCGAGAATCACCTGAAACAAGTACCCGAGGATGCGCGAGCGCGCGTCCTGCTAGGCGCCTACTATGCTGGCTTGGAACGCGTAGACGACGCGTTGCGTGAACTCAACCTGGCAGTTACATTGCGCGCCAACGAGGCCTCGATTCTCTACAACGCAGCTTGCGTGTATTCCGGTCTGAAAAGAAAGCCGGAGGCGTTGGATGCGCTGCGCAAAGCCTGGGAAGCAGGATTCAGGGACGCGGTGTGGGCGCGCCGCGACCCGGACCTCACCCTCCTTCATGGTGAAGCAGAGTTTGACCGCCTCTACCCTGAGAAACCCACGTCAGCATCCGTATCCAATTCCCACTAATTCGACGAGGAAAGTCTCTGGGTTTTGGTTTTTCGGGGTGCCCCATGCTCGGTTTGTGAGCGTGAGGCCTTTTCTCACAATCGATCTTCCCGGACGCGCAAAACCAACTGAACTAGCTGTAATTTCCCCTTGTTGTTAACTTTTTGAGCAACCAGACTGACAGGTGTGTCTAGTTTAAGGCCTTTTCCAGCCCCCCTCAAATCGTGCTTTTTCACGCGGTCCTCACCCTGGGAGTTGTTGTGCGCAAACCCATTCCCTATACTCAAGACTTCAGCCTGAATCACAACTGAGGCGTTTCCGAATCCATGCAGAACAGAGAAGCCGCGCGTTACGCCCGCTGGTCCGCCGGCGTTGCCATCACAATTGCTTTGGTGGTGGCGGCGGTGTTCGTACATGGCCGCCTAGCCAACCGCGCAGCGCGAAAGAACCTGCCGCCATCCGTGCCGCCGAGCGTCACTCAGGAATCCACTGGATTCACCTACTCAAAGAACGTGGGAGGTCACACCCTCTTCACGATTCGTGCCTCGCAAGCGACCGAGTACAAAGACAAGAATCGCAGCCTGCTCGAAAACGTGTCCATCACAATTTATGGCCCCGAAGGAAAGAGAAACGATTCGGTTCGCGCCAACGAATGCAGCTACGAACCCGTCACCGGAAGCATTCGTTGCCAGGGCACGGTACAAATTGATTTGCGCAACGCCGCGAAAAATGCCGCTGCAAATACCGCGTCGCGCGGAATGCATTTCGAAACCAGCGATATTCTTTTCGACCGCGACAGCGGCAAAGTCACCACTCAGAACAACGTCACGATGCGCTTCCCGGGCGGCGCGGGGCAAGCCACGGGAGTCCTTTACGACCCGCAGACCGAAGACGCGCGTCTGCAAAGCAATGTGCAATTGACGATGACGCCGCCCGCAAATTCCCACGCACTTCCTGTGAACGTAGCCGGCAGCGCGCTCGAATTTCGCAGGAGCGATGGCACGCTGCGGCTTCTTGGCCCCGTTCGCGCAGAGCAGGGTCAGCGCGTTTTGTCTGCAAGCGCCCTCGAAATCGATTTGGACGCGCAGATGCATCCGCGCGCGGTGGTCGCGAGTGGTAATCCGGAGATGACGGCCAAAGACGCGCGCGGCACCGCGTTCCTCGCGGCCAATCAGATGGAAGCTTCGTTTGTAGACGGCGCAATCGAGAAAATTGCCGCCGATGGAAATGTGCGCGGAAACACGCGCTCCCGCGGAGGCGAGAATCACATTTCCGCCGAGCATGTGGATTTGACGATGGCTGCGAAGGATGGCGCCACGCAGCCCACGGAGATGCTTGCTCGCGGAAACGTGCAAGTCGCGATGCAGCAGGGTGCAGCGAAGCGAAATCTGCGCACCGAAGCATTACGAATTGATTTTGTTCCGGCGGATGGTCGCCGTGGCGTGCGCGTTGCAAGCGCGGAGACGCTCGCGCCAGGGCAAATCGTCACAAGCAAGTCCGGGGAATCGGACACGATCAGCGGCGGGAAATTAATCGCTGCGTTCGATGCGCAAAGCCAATTGACGCAACTGCACGGCGCATCCGGCGTAAAAGTCGTTCATCAATCCGGTTCCGGCGCGCCGCAAACCACCACGGCGCAGAATCTGACGGCGAGCTTCGGCGCAAGCGGCGAGTGGGAAACAGTCGAAGAAGACGGCGGCGTGAAATTTCAGCAGGCCGGTCGCGCGGGACAATCCGAGCAGGCGCATATTTCGCGCGCCGCGAATCAGATTACGCTGACCGGCTCAGCCTCCGTCGCGGATTCGACCTCGCGCTCTTCCGCAGCGCAGATCGAAATCAACCAGAAGACAGGAGAAGTCCGCGCGGCCGGAAACGTTATTACCACGTATTTTGGCAACACGAAGAATCCCGGCGCAGCCGGAGGGAATATTTCGGCGGATCAGATGAATGGTTCGAGCGCAACGGATCACGCTGTCTTCTCAGGGCATGCGCGCTTCTGGCAGGGAAGTGACGTCATCCAGGCCGATACGATTGAATTTTGGCGCAACCAACAACGCGCCGAAGCGCGCGGCAACGTCGTGGGCGCTTTCCCGGAGCTGCCTCCAAACACCGCGAAAATGAAATCGAAGGCCGGCCCGCCCACGGTCTGGCAAGTCCATGCTCCGAAAGCGGATTATTTGGGCGATGCCGGAAGAGTTGAATTGACTGGCGGTGTTATGGCGCAATCCTCACAAGGCTCGATTTCCAGCCAAACTCTCACGCTTTTCCTCTCGGCGGCCGCCAAACAGCAGCAAAAATTGGAACGCGCAGTCGCCGAAGGCGGCGTTCGCATCGAACAGAATGGGCGTATCGGCACCGCCGAACGGGGCGAATACGTTGCGCGCGACGGCAAATTCGTGCTTTCCGGAGGCAAACCGGCGCTTTTTGATGGTTCTGGAAACACTACAACGGGCCGTGAATTGACCTTCTTTTTAGCGAGTGATACGATTCTCGTGGATTCGCAAAAAGGCCCGCGAACCATTACCAAGCACCGGGTTGAGAAATGAACTGGCATGTTGAAGCTCCAAGCCGCGGAGTTGAGCAAGAGCTATCGAGGCCGGAAGGTTGTCGATAATGTCAGCTTGGAGATCCAACAGGGCGAAGTGGTTGGGCTGCTCGGCCCCAATGGCGCAGGCAAGACCACAACTTTTTACATCCTGGTCGGCCTCGCGCGTCCCGATTTCGGGCGAGTTCTTCTGGACGGTGAGGACATCAGCGATCTTCCCATGTACCTGCGCGCGCGTAGCGGAATCAGCTACCTTCCCCAGGAACCATCTGTCTTTCGCAAACTGACCGTCGAAGAAAATTTGCTCGCGGTGCTGGAAACGCTGCCGATCACGGCTGAGCAGCGGCGCGACCGCGTGGAAGAATTGTTGTCGCAGATGGGGCTCGAAGGCGTGCGGCACAGTAAAGGTTACGTGCTGTCGGGAGGCGAGCGCCGCCGGCTTGAAATTGCGCGGTCCCTGGTGATGCAGCCGTCGTTTGTGCTGCTCGACGAGCCGTTTTCGGGAATCGATCCGCTGACTGTGATGGACTTGCAAAAAATCATAACCGACTTGAGCGCTGCCGGAATCGGCGCGCTGGTTACCGATCACAACGTTCGGGAAACTCTCGCCGTCACGACGCGCGCTTACATCATCCATGGCGGGAAAATTTTAAGCGCCGGCACGCCCGAACAGTTGAGTCAGGATCCCGAAGTGCGGCGTTTGTATCTGGGAGAAAATTTCCGGTTGAATTAGCGCTATGAACTGGCTCCAGCCCAAATTAAATCTCCGGCTCGCGCAGAAGCAGGTCCTCACGCCGGGCCTCGTGCAGATGGTGAGTGTCCTCGCGCTCAATCGCCTGGAACTGCGCGAAATGATCAATCAGGAGATCACCGAAAATCCCATGCTGGAAGTGCTCGGCGACGATGGCGTGGTGAGCGAGAATTACACCGACGAAACATTCCTCAAGGAAGAAACAGAAAAAGTCCCGGAAACAGAAGCCTCGAATCCCTTCGACGAATTCGACATTAGCTCCTTTTTTACAAAGTATCTCGACACCGGCGCGGCCAGCGGAGCCGGGAGCGAACGCGAAGAAACCGAGAAGCCCGGCTTCGATAAATTTTTATCTTCCCCGCAAAATCTGGCCGATCATTTACTTTGGCAACTCAGCGTCAGCATTTGCAGCGAGCAGGTGCAGAAAGCAGCCGAAGTCATCATCGGCAACCTGGATGAAAACGGCTACTTAATGGCAACACTCGAGGAAATTGCCCAGTCCGGCGGATACACGGCTGACGACGTGGAAGAAGCGCTCGCCGTTGTGCAGGAATTCGATCCTCCCGGAGTCGGCGCGCGCGATTTGAAAGAATGTCTCCTCCTGCAATTGAAATTGATCGATCCGCAGAACACTCTCGCGCAGCAAGTCATTTCCGATCACCTGAAAATGCTGCAAAACAATCAGCTCAAGGAAATCGCGCGCGCCCTGAACCGTCCCATCGAGGCCGTCAAGCGCGCCGTCGATACCGTGAAGAAACTCGATCCGCGGCCTGGGCTGCGTTATAACAAAATCGAGCCGCGGCTGGTCGAGCCGGATGTGGCGTTCCGAAAAGTCGATGGCGAGTGGCAGGCATTTTTGAACGACGACGATTTGCCGCAACTCCGCTTGAGTCCCGTGTACCGGCGTCTGCTGGCGCGCGACGCCGCCGATCGCGACGTGCGCAACTACGTGAAGGAGCGCTTCACCGCTGCCGTGCAGTTGATGAAAAATATCGAACAGCGCAAGCACACCATCGTGCGCGTCTGCCAGTCAATTCTGCGGCGGCAAAAGGATTTCCTGGAATACGGGATTGATCATCTGAAGCCGATGATGATCAAGGAAGTGGCCGAGGAAGTGGGCGTGCACCCATCCACTGTCAGCCGCGCCGTGGCAAATAAATATACGCACACGCCGCAGGGCGTCTACGAATTGAGATATTTTTTCTCCGAGTCCGTGAACGGCCCGCAGGGCGGCGACATGTCGTTGCTTTCCCTCAAGCGGCTGGTGAAAAAAATGATCGAAGAAGAGGACGCAACGCATCCGCTCACCGATGAGCAGATTGCGAAGCGTTTGGACGTCGAGGGCATTCACGTCACGCGCCGCACCGTGGCGAAATACAGGGAAGACCTGCGCATTCCCAGTACGCACCAGCGCCGGCAGAAGGGCTGACGGGCAGCCTCCGTGGCGCCGCGCCATACTCAACAAAATCGCCAGTTAGTCATCCTCACGGGCCTATCCGGCTCAGGCAAAGGCTCAGTTCTTCGCGCGTTCGAGGATTTGGGCTTCTACTGCGTCGATAATCTTCCCGTTTCATTCATTCCATCGTTCGCCGAGTTGTACATGGAAGGCGGCGGCGATTTCGAGCGCGCTGTCTTGCTGGTCGACGCGCGCGAAGGCGAACAACTGAAGCGTTTGCCGGATGTTTACCGCCGGTTGCGCCGCGAATATCCCGCCACGCTGGTATTCATTGAGGCGAGCGATGCAGCGCTCGGGCGGCGATTCAGCGAGACGCGGCGTCCGCATCCCATGGGCGGCGAATTTTCGATTCTCGACGGGATTCGTCTCGAACGTCAGCAGATGGCCGCGATCCGCGCGCTCGCCGACGTCGTGGTCGATACCACAAATTTCACTGTTCATGAACTGCGCCGCTTCATCACCCAGCGTTTTCAAAAAGCTGGCCGCAAGCCGCTCCTCATTTCTCTTGTGAGCTTTGGTTATCGCTTTGGCTTGCCGTCCGATGCGGATTTGGTTTTTGATGTGCGCTTTTTGCCGAACCCGCATTTTGTGCCGAAGTTGCGCCAATACAGCGGCAAGAATCCGCGTATCGCGCGATACATCCGCTCGTTCAAACAAACGGGGCAATTTTTGCGGCGGATCGAAGGGCTGCTCGAATATCTGATCCCGCATTACATACGCGAAGGGAAGAGCTACTTGACCATCGCATTCGGATGCACCGGCGGGCGCCATCGTTCCGTGATGATGGCGGAGGCAATCGGCAAAGCCCTTGCCAAGCGTGGTTACACGGTCAAGCTCGAGCACCGGGATCTGGAACGATCCGTCTCATGACTTTTCCGCACCGCTGCTCTGGCGCGAATATTTTGCCTCCTGTAAAGTGGAACACATAAGGGTGCACATCAGGATGTACAGCGAGTGAAAGTTCCTCCCGAAATTCACGGGCTTTTCCGCTTTGTGCGGCCATACCGCTGGCGGCTGATTGTGGGTGTGGTGTTGCTGGCGGTCGTGGGCATTTGCGAAGGCTTGGTCGCGCTGATGATTATCCCGGCGGTGGACCAGATCCTGAATCCCCACAGCACGGCCGCGAAAGTGAAGTTGATCACCCTGCCGCACAGTCATCGCGTCATCTACCTCAATTCTTTTCTCCCCTCCGGCATTCACTGGGTATGGACCGTCTTCGCCCTCTCGCTGGTCTTTTTATTTTTTGCGAAGGCCATCGCGGAATTCTTCGGCAACACGCTGATTCAGTACGCGGGCCATGCAGCCGTCACGGACTTGCGGAACAGCGTGTACGACAAACTGGTGCGGCAGCCGATCGGTTTTTTTCAGCACAATCCCACGGGCCGCGTGATGTCCGCCGCCATCAGCGACGTGGATCAGGTTCGCAGCGCCCTGTCCGAGCATTTGGCGGATTTCTTCCAGCAGATTTTCGCGCTGGCCGCATTTGTCGGCGTCTTGCTTTGGCTGAATTGGAGGCTCGCGCTCGGTTCCGCTGTAATTATTCCGCTTGTGGTGTACCCGGTCGGCAGGCTCGGACGCCGCATCCGCCGCTCCGTGCAGAGCAGCCGTTCGCGTGTCGCCGACTTGAGCGAAATCCTGCAGGAAACGGTCAGCGGCAATCGCGTGGTGAAAGCGTTTGGCATGGAGAATTTTGAAATCCAGAAATTCCGCGAGACAGCGCGCCGCCTTCTCCGCGAAAACATGCGCTGGGTCAAAGCGTATGTCGTCACATCGCCGATGATGGATTTGCTCGGAGCTGTTGTCTTCGCCGTGCTGTTGCTCTACGCGCGTGACGAGATCCGCCGCGGTCTAATGACCGGAGGCATGGTCATCAGCTTCATTTATTCGCTGTTTCGCGCGTATGAACCGATCAAGCGGCTCGGCAGTTTGTATCACCAATTCCAACTTGCCGTCGGAGCCTCCACTCAGGTCCTCGGTTTCCTCGCGCTCAAGGAAGAAATCGCCGACGAGCCGGGCAAACCGATCGTCTCGCGTTTTTCGAGGAACGTCGATTTTCAGAACGTTGGATTCGCGTATGAGAATGGCCCGCTGATTTTGCACGACATCAATTTGAAAGTGCCTGCGGGAAGCGTGGTGGCAATCGTGGGCTCGAGCGGCGCGGGCAAGACGACGCTGGTGAATTTACTGCCGCGTTTCCACAATCCCACGATGGGAACGCTGCTGATCGACGGAAACGATGTTTGTGAAGTGAATCTGCGCTCGTTGCGCGAGCAAATGGCCATCGTCACGCAGGAGACGATTCTTTTCAACGATACGATATGGAATAATTTGTGCTACGGCCGTCCCGATTTGCCCGAGGCGCGCGTCGTGGACGCCGCAAAAGCAGCTCTGGCGCACGAGTTCATCACGCAGTTGCCGCAGGGCTATCACACCAAAATCGGTGACCGCGGCCAGCGCCTCTCCGGCGGCCAGCGACAGCGCATTGCAATCGCGCGCGCTCTCCTGAAAGACGCCCCGATTTTGATTCTTGACGAAGCGACGTCGGAGCTCGATTCTGAATCGGAGATGCTGGTGCAGCGCGCCCTGAACAATCTGATGGAGAATCGCACCGTCTTCGTGATTGCACACCGGCTTTCCACCGTGCGCCGTGCGGATATGATCGTGGTCCTCGAAGACGGCACCATTCGCGAACGCGGCACTCATGAAGAGCTGTTGGCGCACGCCGGAGCGTATGCGCGGCTCTATCATCTCCAGTTCCAGGAAATCGAGCCACCGTTGCCCGCCGGACCCGTGTAAGATGTCTGACCCTGTGCTCAAGCCATCGCCAGTCAAGTCGCCGGCATCCGGATCGCCGGTTCCGAAATCCGCGATCCTCAATTCCCTGAAGTCAATGACCGGCTACGCGCAGGCGCGCGTCGAGCAGGATGGCTGGGCCGTGCAGTTGAGTCTGCGCAGCGTGAATCATCGCTTCCTCGATTTGCGTATACGCATGCCGGAGGGCTGGGACGCCCTGGAAACGGAAATCCGCCGCGTCGCGCGCGAGCATGTGCGTCGCGGGCATTTGGACGTTACGCTGCACGTGGAGGCGGCGAACAGTCACTCAGTCTCCATCAACCGGGAAGTGGCGGCGGAGTATTTGAAAGCCGCGAAATCGCTCGGCGAGCAGTTTGGAGTGAAATCAGATCCCGATCTGGCGGCGATTTTTCGTTTGCCGGGCGTAACGTCGTCAGGCGCGCCAGCCGAAGATGAAATCGAAAAACTCACTGGACTGGTGGGGTCGTGTTTGACGCAGGCAATCGCCCGTCTGGACCAGATGAAGCAGATTGAAGGCCGTGCGCTTCGCGAGGAGTTGTCGCAAAGATTGGCGGCGGTTGGCGAGCACGCGAAGCAGATTGAAGTGCTCGCCGAGCGAGCGCGTCCCGCCTACGCGAAACGCCTCGAGACTCGTCTGAAAGAACTGCTCGGCAACTTTGCGCTCGATCCCGCGCGCCTCGCGCAGGAGGCAGCGTTTGCCGCCGAACATAGCGATACCACCGAGGAGTCGGCGCGATTGCGCAGTCACGTGCAGCAATTCCGCGGATTGCTCGACGCGGGCGGCGAAGTCGGCAAGAAGCTCGATTTCCTTTTGCAGGAGATGCAGCGCGAAACGAATACACTATTATCGAAAACAAATGGAATCGACGCCGACGGGCTCGAGATCACGCAGCTTGGCCTGGAATTGAAGTCGGAGATCGAAAAACTTCGCGAACAAGTGCAGAACATCGAATAACGATGCCTGATTCCCATGAACCGCTGATTTTAATTGTTTCCGGGCCTTCCGGCTCAGGCAAATCGACGCTGGTGAGGAAATTGCTCGAATTGCCTGGCACCATGCTTTCGATTTCGGCCACCACGCGCCCGCCGCGTGCCAGTGAAAAGGACGGCAAGTGGTATCATTTCGTGGAGGGAGAAGAATTCCGGAAAATGGTTGGACGCGGCGAATTCCTCGAACATGCCTGCGTGTTCGGCAAGCACAGTTACGGCACGCCGAAGAAATGGCTCGACGAAGCGCGTGCCCAAAAGAAAGACTTGGTGCTTGAAATCGACGTGCAGGGCGCCGCGCAGGTGCGGAAAAAAGTCCCTGAATCCGTGGCCATTTTCATCGTGCCGCCGTCGCGCGAAGAACTCGAAAAGCGCATCCGCGCGCGCGGCCAGGACAACAACGAGGAAATCGCCCGCCGTCTCGACTGCGCCCGCTTGGAAATGGAGCACTACGTGGATTACGATTACGTGGTCATCAATGAGGACCTCGAGCAGGCTGGCAAGGACGTGCGGGCTATTGCGCTGGGCGCGCGTTGCCGGACTCGACAGAACCGCGAACGCGTTCAGAGAATTTTGAAATCCTTTGGAGGATAATCTATTCATGGCGGTTTCCAACCAACCACCAGACAGCAGATTTTCGTACGTCGTGCTGGTAGCGCGTCGCGCCCGGCAACTCATGGCCGGAGGCCGGCCGTTGATCGACAATCCGAAGAACAACAAATACACCCGCGTCGCCGAAGAGGAATTGCAGAGGGGAATGCTCGAATACGAGCTTTCCGAAGCCTTCGACGGCACGGAAGATAAAGACGGCAAGAAAAAGAAGTCTTAGCGTCCGCCGCGAGGATTGATGCGCATTGCGTTGGGAGTCTCGGGAGGAGTTGCAGCTTATAAGGCCGCGGAACTCGTTCGCCGGCTGCAGCAGGAGAAGCTCGACGTGCAGGTGGTGATGACGCGCGGGGCGCAGGAATTCATTACGCCGCTCACGTTCGCCGCGCTCACAGGCAACAAAGTCATCACCGAGCTTTTTGGCGAGAAAGAATCGCCGGCCAATGTCGAAAGCGCCATCGAACACATCGCCGTGGCGCAGCGAATCGATTTGCTCGTTGTGGCTCCGGCGACCGCCGACATCCTGGCCAAGCTCGCGAATGGAATCGCGGACGATTTTTTGACCACGCTCTACCTCGCGACGAAGGCGCCTGTAATCGTGGCCCCTGCCATGAATGTGAATATGTGGGAGCATCCCGCCACGCAGAAAAATATCGAGACGCTGCGCGCGCGCGGCGTGCGTGTCGTCCAACCCGACGAAGGCTATTTGGCGTGCGGAATGGTCGGCCCCGGACGCCTCGCCGGAATCGAAGCGATTGCCAGCGCGGTCTGCGAAGCGCTTGGCTTGCGCCACGATCTCGAAGGTCTGACGGTTGTCGTCACCGCAGGGCCCACCGTCGAAGAAATAGATCCGGTGCGCATGCTCACCAATCGCTCATCGGGGAAAATGGGATACGCGTTGGCGGATGCGGCTGCGCGTCGCGGTGCTCACGTGATTTTGATCAGCGGCCCAACGGAATTGCACGCGCCCGCTGAAGTCGACTGGTTGCCCGTGCGTTCCACCGAAGAGATGCATCGCGCCGTGCGCGAACGCGCGAGCGCGGCGGACGTTGTCATCATGGCCGCTGCTGTGGCGGATTACCGGCCTGCGTCGCCCGAATCAAAAAAAATCAAGCGCGGCGCGGGAAAAATGATGCTCGAACTCGAGCCCACCGCCGACATTCTCGCCGAGCTGGGCCGCAACAAGGGATCCAAAATTCTTGTCGGTTTTGCCGCGGAAACGGATCACCTCGCGGAGAATGCGCGCCACAAGCTCGCCGCAAAGGGTGCGGACATCATCGTGGCCAACGACGTCATGCAGGAAGGCGCCGGCTTCGACACGGACACCAATATCGTGACGCTCTTTTCGCGCGACGGCCGCGAAATCGCGCTCCCGAAAATGTCCAAGTTCGATGTCGCCAATCGCATACTCGACCGTGTCGCCGAATTGCGGCTCGCGCAACTCGGAAAGGGCGTGAAGTGACACGCCGCCCGGCAGGATGCCGATGAATCCCGAGGGCCGCGCGCGCGTCGAAGCGTGGCTCGAATATTTCAACGATCTGGGAATTTCAAATTTCGGCCTCGATCGGGCCGCATCCACGGTCGAAGCCGCAGGGGCGCCGGCTGGACCAATCCCGGCAGCACCGGAACCACTTTCTCGTCCCGTCCGTGTGGCGCCCACAGTCGTAATTCCAAATCCAACACACGTCGCCTCGGTGCTACCCGTGATAAAAAGCAATTCACTTTTTGCCGCCAATGAACGCGTCGAAGGCGACACTCTCGATCGAATTCGCGAAGACATCGGTGAAAATTGCCGCCGCTGCAAACTCTGCGAGCAGCGAAATAAAATCGTCTTTGGCGCCGGCCATTCGAAAGCCGAGCTTGTATTTGTCGGCGAAGGTCCCGGGCACGATGAGGATATGCAAGGCCTGCCCTTCGTTGGCCGCGCAGGAAAGCTTTTGACGCAGATGATCGAGGCGATGGGTTTGCGCCGCGACGCTGTTTACATCGCCAACGTCGTCAAATGCCGGCCTCCGCAGAATCGCGCGCCTGAGCCTGATGAAATCGAAACCTGCTCGCCGTTCCTTTACCGCCAGCTCGCCGTAATTCGGCCGAAAGCCGTTGTGTGCCTCGGTGCGATTGCTTTTCAATCGCTCACCGGAACCAAGCCGTCGATGGCGAGAATTCGCGGCCAGTGGCTCGAATTTCGCGGCATCCCGCTGCTGGCCACGTATCATCCCGCTTACCTCCTTCGCAATCCCAACGCGAAGGGCGACGTCTGGGAAGATTTGAAAAAAGTAATGGCCCATCTCGGCCTGAAGCTGCCCACCAAACGCTGAAGCTTTCTGCCTCGAAGTAGCAGCGTACTCGCTCACCGCGTTTCCGCCTGCCGATGAAATGAAAGCTCCTGTTACACTATTGTGCGCCGCGGCCGCAATTTCTTATTTTGAAAACGGTCAGCTGCCGCAAAATTTCGTGGAGATGGCAATTGGTGCATTTGTTTAGATCGGGAATTTTTCTCGGACTTGCCGCAGCCCTCGGTTGGGGCGTCGCGGATTTCCTGGCGCGCTTCGCCACGCGTCGCGCGGGCGCGTACCGCACGCTCATGTACATGCAGCTCACTGGCTTTCTGGCGCTATCAGCCGGAATGGCTGCCACCGGCCGCTGGACGAACTTTTTTCCCAGCCGCGCGGAACATCACGCTTGGGCTTGGGCGATTTGCGCGGGACTGCTGAATGTGGGCAGCGCGTTCTCGTTGTACCGCTCGTTTGAAATTGGAGTCCTCGCATTGGTCGCACCGGTCGCCGCCAGCTATCCGGTCCTCACGGTTCTCCTCTCGCTCTGGAGCGGCGAGCGCCTCACTTTGCCCCACGCAATCGGTGTGGTCGCCGCGATCGTCGGCGTCATGCTGGCTGCGGTATCGTTTTCTTCTCCGCCGCCGGAATCCTCCGCTGAAGATCATCGCCGCCGCGTTTTCCGCGGAGTTCCGTGGGCGCTTGCCGCCGCGGTAGGATTCGGGCTGCTCTTCTGGGTTCTCGGATTTCACGTGATGCCCGTCTTCAGCGGCGCCGCGTCCGTGTGGATGGTTCGCATCACCACGTTCACCATGCTCGCGCTGCTTGCCATCCCGTTGCGTCAAAGCGCAAAACCTCCCGGCGGTTCAACGCTCTGGCTCGTCGCCGCCGTCGGCGTCATGGACACGGCCGCGTTCGTCACGAATAATCTGGCGCTCAAAAATGAACAGGTCGCGGTGGCGAGTGTGCTGTCGTCGCTGTACGGCGCGGTAACGGTCGTGCTCGCCGCGATTTTCCTGCGCGACAAACTCGAACGCACGCAATGGGCCGGCATCGTCCTGATATTTTTGGGAATCGCTTTGGTCAGCGTGTAGCCACAATCAGAGCAGCAACAAATCGGCGCGGAGAAATCATCAACCCGTGCATTTGAAAACGAAGCCCGCTGGTTCCTGCAACTCGCGCCTTGCTGCTACACTAGATCGCCAACATGACTCCGCGGTATTGTGAAATTGCTCTCCCTGTCCCGCTCCGCTCCACGTTCACATACGCGATTCCGCAACATTTAAGCAATGCTGACCTCGTCGGCGGCCGCGTGGTTGTGCCGTTTCGCAATCGCGCAATGGTTGGAGTCGTCGTCGCCTTGGTCGCAAATCCTTCCGAAGGCAAAAAGACCAAGGAAATCGTCGAGCTGCTCGATGCTGTTCCCGCGCTGCCGCCAAAATTAATCGAACTGGGGACTTGGGTCAGCCGCTACTACGTCGCGCCCATCGGAGAGACGTTGCGCGCCATGCTCCCGCCGCTGGCCGAATTGCGCCCGGAACGCGAATACGAGCTGACGGATCATGGACGCGATTTTATCGTTGAAATGAGGGAGCGCGGTCCCGCCGATCCCGGCGAGTCCGTTGATCTTGCGATTCTCGAGCTTTTGCACGCTGACGATAAACCTGTTCCATCCGCACGCGTGCGGCGAATCGCAGGTGGCGAAGCTGCGGCAGAGCGTCTGGTGCGGCGCGGATGCCTTGTCGCGCGCGAACGCATGCGTCACAAACGCGAGCGTACGCAAAAAATCGTCGCCTGGGATCCGTCAGCAACGCCAGCCGATGCGAAAGAAGAAAAAGTGCGCGAGATTTTGACCGCAACGCGCGGGCCGTTGCCCGTCCCGATTTTGTTGAAAGCAGGTGCCTCGCGCGCGGTCGTGGCGCGGCTCGAAAAAGAAGGCAAACTCACATCATGGGAAGAGCCGCTCGTCGCCCACGCGGACGCGGAATCGGCAGAAGACGCGTGGGAGACGGATTTCGTTCCGCCCGCGAATATTTTGAACGCGGATCAAAAGTCAGCGCTTGCGTCCGTTGGCGAATGGCTCGCCGAAACATCATTTGTGACGAGCCTGCTCCACGGCGTCACCGGAAGCGGCAAAACCGAAATTTATCTTGGCGCGGTCGAAGCCACTCTGGCGCAGTCGCGCACGGCGATTGTACTGGTCCCGGAAATTGCGCTGACGCTTTGGCTCAGCCGCCTGGTGCGCGCGCGATTTGGCGGCATCGTCGCCGTGCTGCACAGCGGTCTGGCGGAAAATGAACGCTCGCGCGAATGGTGGCGCGTGCGCCGCGGCGAAGCGCGTGTCGTTGTGGGAACGCGCTCGGCAGTGTTCGCGCCGCTCGAAAACGTGGGCCTCATCATCGTCGACGAAGAGCAGGAATCGAGTTACAAACAGGAAGAAACGCCGCGCTACAATGGCCGCGACGTGGCCATCGTTCGCGCCAGGTTGGAAGGCGCCGTCGCGCTGCTTGGCTCTGCAACTCCCTCGCTCGAAACTTTTCAAAACGCGCGCGCGGGAAAGTATCGTCTGCTCGAACTCACTTCGCGTGTCGAGGATCGCCCGCTCGCGTCCGTGAAGCTTGTCGACCTGCGCCAGGAATTCAAGCAGAGCCATCGCTCCGCGCCCGTTTCGTCGTTGCTGCTCAAGGCCATTGGCGAGCGATTTTCCGCCGGCACGCAGGTATTGATCCTGATCAACCGCCGCGGATATTCGTGGTATGTCCTCTGCAGAAGCTGTGGCGCCGGAATCGAGTGCCAGAATTGCAGCATCGCGCTCTCGTACCACAAGCGCCGCGCGCGCCTCGAATGCCACTATTGCGGCTATTCCATCCCCGTGCCGAAGCTCTGCCCGAAATGTAAATCAGAATATTTATATTTCGTCGGCGACGGCGCGGAACGCGTCGAGGAATATTTGCGCGAGCAGTTTCCGAAAGCGCGCATCGCGCGGCTGGATCGCGATACCGTGCGGACGAAGCGCGAGTATCAGAAAATTCTTGGAGCCTTCGCGCGCGGCAATTTGGATTTGCTTGTGGGCACGCAGATGGTCGCCAAGGGCCACGATTTCGAGCGCGTCACGCTGGTCGGCGTGGTGTCAGCAGATCTTGCGCTCGGCCGTCCCGATTTTCGCGCAGCGGAACGAACGTTTCAATTGCTCACCCAAGTCGCCGGTCGCGCCGGACGCGGCCGTTTCCCCGGCGAAGTGCTGATCGAGACGTATTATCCCGAGCACTACGCCATCCAGCACGCGGTCGACCAGGATTACGCCGCCTTCTTCGAGCGCGAAATTCATTTTCGCCGCATGATGCATTATCCGCCGTTCATTGCGCTCGCCAACGTGTTGATCCGTGACCACAAAATCGAGAACGCCATCCGCTGGTCGCGCGCCATCGCTGCGCATTTTGATTCGTTGAAAATCAGCGAGCTGAAAGTTCTCGGACCCGCGGCCGCCGTGCTTTCCAAATTGCGCCGGGAATATCGCTTTCAGATTCTGCTGAAGACGCCGAATCGCCGCTTGCTCGCGCAAGTCCTCGAAGACTGCCTGTCATTTTGCGAAAGAAAACAAATCCCCGACAGCGCCGTGATTGTAGATGTGGATCCCGCCAGCCTGATGTAACTCCCAATAGTCTATCAAGGATGCGGAACGCTCAGCGGCAGGGGCGTGAAGCACAGCAGAAAAATAATAAGGGCGATGATGGCCCAGGCCCGGCGTCTGCTGTCGAGCGGAGTCCAGCGATCCATCAGCGCCGGATGACGGAAGCCGAGAAGCACAAGAAGCACTGCGAAGAAAATCCATCCGTGCCAGAAAAAGATCCCCAGAGTAATGAGGACAACACCAAACGCGAGCGAAATGCGGCGATGCCTATTGCTGGCGACGCTGTAAATGATGTGGCCGCCGTCGAGCTGCCCAATCGGAAGAAGATTGAGCGCTGTGGCGAATAATCCGACCCACGCGGCGAGCGCGATGGGACTGAACAAGATGTTGTTCGGCGGCACGCCGGGATGAAAAATGGCAAGAAATAATCTCATTAGCGGCGGGCTGCCAAAAATAACCAGCGCGCTTGATTGCACTCCGGGCACGACTTTCGAAAAATAAACGCCCACCGTGAGAATCGGAACAGCAAGAATAAATCCCACCAGCGGCCCGGAAAATCCCACATCAAACAGCGCCTTGCGATTCAGAATCGGCGAGCGAATGCGAATGAACGCGCCGAACGTGCCGATCAGCGTCGGTGCCGGAATGAAATACGGATAGCTGGCGTCGATTTTGTAGTAGCGGCAAGCGAAAAAATGCCCCAGCTCGTGGACGAGCAAAATGCTGATCAACGGAAACGCAAAGGGAATTCCGGCGAGCAGCAATCGCGGATGGATTAGAGCTGCCCACGTGGGAGCAAACGGATTATCCATTCCCGAAAACGGCGCGCGATTCTGCGCGAAGGAAACTGAAAATTCACGGCCGACCGCGAGCGTCGAAATCAGCGTAAGAACAAAAAGAACAAGCGCGAGGACAAATTTCCGCTTTCGCGGGCGAACCGCCGCGAAATGAGGGTCAAACAGAAAGCTGTAGCGGTCGTCGAGCAGTTCCGCCGGCGCGTGACCCGGACCGTGCCCATTGCCATGTCCGTTCCCATTCTCCACGCTACTAGATTACACGCGCACCGCCCGACTCGCCACGTGAAAGCCTTTGCCTCGCGGCACGATTCCAGCCGGCGTGTGGCCGTTCGATTGTCGCAGCGGCTCCTTGGACACCGTTATCTTTACCTCTTGCTTACCGAGGGGAATAGGTATAAGGTACACTCGGTTACCGAGGCTACGACATGAGCAAACCTTCCGACTTGGTCCAGGGCACGCTGGACATGCTGTTGCTTAAAATCCTCGCGCTCGAGCCCCTCAACGGTTTCGCCGTCAGCGAGCGTCTCAAACAAATCTCCGGGGACGTATTGCAGGTCAGCGATGGCTCGCTCTATCCCGCTCTGCACAAGCTCGAGCAGGAGGGCTGGATTTCCGCCGAGTGGAAAACAACGGAGAACAATCGTCGCGCAAAGTTCTATTCGCTCACGCGCCTTGGACGGCGGCAGCTCGAAAAAGAATCAGAGAATTGGAGTCGCCTCTCGACGGCAATTTCGCGCGTCGTCAAGCTTAAGGAGGCTTGAACACCGCGCCCGCGCAAGGAGACACACATGCGACCCGAACACTGGATTTACGCGATCCCACTGCGACTGCGCTCGCTTTTCCGCCGCCGGGAAGCGGACCAGGAGCTAGACGAGGAACTGCGCTGTCACGTCGAACTCAAGACCAGCGCGAACATCGCCAAAGGAATGACCCCGCAAGAGGCGCGCCGCGCGGCACTGCTCGAAATGGGCGGAATCGAAAAACGCAAAGAAGAATGTCGCGACGCTCGCCACGTGAACTGGCTCCAAGATCTGCTGCAGGACGTTCGCTACGCCTTCCGCGCGTTCGTCCGCAACCCTGCATTCTTCTTTTTCGCTGTCGCCGTGCTCGCGCTCGGCATTGGCGCGAACACCGCCATTTTCACCGTGGCCTACAACGTCCTGCTGCGCCCGCTGCCGTATCGCAACGCCGATCGCCTGGTTATGGTCTGGGAAGACGATTCCGCTTTCGGCTTCCCGGCAAACACCCCCTCGCCGGGCAATTTCGCTTCGTGGAAGTCGCAAAACAGCGTCTTCAGCGACGTGGCCGCCATGGACACGCAGCGCTTCGACCTCAGCGGCCAGGGCGATCCCGAACAACTCCTCGCCACCGAAATCACCGCCAACATGTTTCCGCTGCTTGGCGTCAAGCCCGTGCTTGGCCGCAACATTTCGCCCGAAGAAGACACCCCCGCCGGAGATCACGTCGTCATCTTGAGCCACGCCGTCTGGCTCGCCAATTTCGGCGGCGATCCGCACATCGTCGGCAAACAAATCTGGCTCAACAATTTTGCGAAGTACACCATCATTGGAGTGATGCCGCGCGGCTTTATTTTTCCCGATCGCGAAACGCAAATCTGGACGCCCATGCGTTTCTCCGATAAAGACCTCGTCAATTTCGGCAGCCATTATCTGCACGTCGTCGCGCGCCTCAAGCCCGGCGTCTCGCTCAGCAGCGCCAATGCCGATCTTTCCATCATCGCCAAGCGCCTCCAGCAGGAGCATCCACAAGACAACGCAAAAGAAGGCGCCTTCGCCATTCCTCTGCGTGACCGCCTCGCGGGAAGCTCGCGCCTCGCCGCGATGATCCTCCTCGGCGCGGTTGGCTTCGTGCTGCTCATTGCTTGCGCCAACGTCGCCAACTTGCTTCTCGCGCGCGCCGCCGGTCGCCAGAAAGAATTGGCCATGCGCATGGCTCTGGGCGCGGGACGCGCCCGCATCGTTCGCCAGCTTCTCACCGAAAGCATTCTGCTTTCCGTCATTGCTGGCACGGCCGGACTCCTTCTCGCTTTATCGGCCACGCCGTTTCTCGCCAATCTCATTCCCGCCGGCCTCGCGCCTCTCGCCGGATCCGGCATCAATGCCTACGTTCTCACTTTTCTCGTCGCCGTCTCGATTTTCTGCGGCGTGCTCTTCGGCCTCGCTCCCGCATTGCGCATTTCGCGCCTCGATCTGGTCAACGCCATCAAGCAGAGCGGAGCGGGCAGCGGTGTTGGAGCCGCCGGCATGCGCATGCGCGATCTTCTCGTTGTCGCCGAAGTGGCGCTGGCGCTCGTTTTGTTTTCCGGGGCCACGCTGATGATCCGTAGCTTCATCAACGTCCGCAACCTCGATCCCGGCTTCCGCCCCGCGCACGTCCTCGCCGTCGAAACGGAATTGCCGTTCCCGAAATATCAGGAAGTCTCTCGCCGCAACGCTTTTTTCCAGCAAACTCTCGAGCGCATCAATCATCTTCCGGGAGTCGTCGCGTCCGGCTGCACTACGTGGCTTCCGCTCACGAATCGAGGCGGCGCATTCGGCATCGTGATCGAAGGTCAGCCGCCCCTCGGCGCCGGCCATCTCCCGATTCCCAACGTGCGCATGATCAGCTCGAACTATATTCAAGCCATTGGCATGCGCCTCGTCGAGGGCCGCGCCTTTGACGACCGCGACGCCGCGAAATCGCCGCTCGTCGCCCTCATCAATCAAACCGCAGCAAAAAAATTCTGGGGCGGTCAGGACCCTATCGGCACTCGCTTCCGTCACTTCGGTAAGGACAAAAATCCGTCGATTACCGTCGTGGGCGTCGTCGCCGACGTTCGCCAGGCTGGACTCGACCAGCCGCCCCGTCCTGAAATTTATGTCCCATACGATCAGTGGGATTTCTTTGCGCCCGGTTACATCGCCGTGCGCACCACCGGCGACCCCATGTCCGTCGCCAATGCCGTCCGCGAGCAAGTCTGGGCCGTCGACAAAGATCAGCCCGTCACCCACGTAATGCCGCTCGAGCAAATGCTCGCCGATTATCTCGCGCCGCGCGAACTGCAATCCTCGCTCCTCGGCGGATTCGCCGGCTTCGCGCTCCTGCTCGCGGCGCTGGGAATTTACGCCGTGCTGGCTTTTTCCGTCACGCAGCGGACGCAGGAAATTGGCGTGCGCGTCACGCTGGGCGCCCAGCAATCCGATATTCTCCGCCAGATTCTGACGCAAGGGTTGAAGCTCGCTGGCCTCGGTGTGGTGATTGGCGTCGCTGGCGCGCTTGCCCTCAGCCAGTTGCTGGCGACTTTGCTTTTCGGCGTGAGCGCTACCGATCCGCTGATGCTCGCGGGAGCTGTCGCCGTTCTCTTGGTTGTAGCTATGGTCGCCTGCTACATTCCCGCGCGACGCGCCATGCGCGTCGACCCCATGGTCGCGCTGCGTTACGAGTAAGGAGAACTGAGCCATGCAACCAACACGCTGGTTCCACACAATTCCACTGCGACTGCGCTCGCTCTTCCGCCGCCGGGAAGCGGACCAGGAGCTAGACGAGGAACTGCGCTATCACGTCGAACAGAAAACCGCGCAAAACATCGCTAAAGGAATGACCCCGCAAGAATCCCGTCGCGCGGCGCTGCTGGAAATGGGCGGAATCGAAAAGCGCAAAGAAGAATGCCGCGATACTCGCCGCGTCACTTGGCTTCAGGACTTGCTGCAAGACTTGCGCTACGGCCTGCGCATGTTGCGCAAATCTCCCGGCTTTACCGCTGTGGCCATCCTCACCTTAGCCCTAGGCATCGGCGCGAACACCGCCATTTTCAGCGTCGTTTATGCCGTGCTGTTGCGCCCGCTCCCCTATACCCATCCGGAGCAGTTGGTCAGCGTCTCAGAGGCAGGACCCCAAGGGACCACGGGTTGGTCATACCTTGGTTTCACGCAGTTGCGCGCGCAGAATCACGTATTCAGTGAGATCGCCGGAATAGCAGGGCACGCTCTCACGTTGACCGGGCGCGGCGAGCCTGCCGATGTCAGCACAGTCGATGTGACCCCGGAAGTTTTCTCCATGTTGGAAACGAAGCCGCTCCTCGGCCGCACTTTTCTCGCGGAAGACAACAAGGAGGGTGCGGCACCGGTCGTGATTCTGAGCGAGAATTTGTGGCACAGCCAATTCGGCGCGGACCCGAAGATCATCGGCAGTTCCGTCAGCCTCGACAAGCGCGCTTTCACTGTCGTAGGCGTCATGCCCGCGGGCTTTCGGTATCCTCCGCTCGCGGACAACCGGGGAATGTGGATACCGCTGGTGCAAGATCCGCTCTTTGGCGGCTGGATGAAGCGCCCGGGCGGCCATTGGCTGAGCGTTGTCGGACGCCTGAAGCCGGGCATTTCGTTCGCGCAGGCGCAGGCCGACATGGACACCATAAGCGCACAGTTGAACAAGCTGGCTCCCGTGAACGATTCTGGCTGGACGATACGTCTGACGCCTTTGCAGCAAATGATCGTCGGCAATGTGAAATCCGCATTGCTGGTGCTGCTGGGAGCAGTGGCCTTGGTCTTGCTGATCGCTTGCGCGAATATCGCGAATCTCCTTTTGTCGCGAGCCACTTCTCGCGCGAAGGAGATTGCCGTGCGAGCCGCGCTCGGCGCGGGACGGACACGGCTCGTTCGACAGTTGCTGACCGAGAGCGCCGTCCTTGGACTGCTGGGCGCAATTGCGGGAATCGCGTTGGCATATTGGGGCGTGCAAGGGCTTAGCTCGCTGCTGCCGGCAGATTTGCCGCTGGTGAACACCATTCGCGTTGATGGCTGGGTGTTGGCGTTTGCTCTGGTGCTTTCCGTCGTGGCGAGTCTCCTGTTCGGCTTGGCTCCCGCTCTTCTTACCACCGACTGCAATTTTCAGACGGCGTTGAAAGACGCCACGCGCGGCTCGGGCGAAGGCGGGCGAGGCCGCCGCGCGCGAAAGTTTTTAGCTGCGGCGGAAATTGCGCTGGCGCTGGCGTTGGTGGTGGCCGCGGGATTGTTCATGCGCAGTTTCGCGACGATTACTTCGGTTAGTCCCGGCTTCGACCCGCAACATGTTCTGAAGGCGGAGGTGTCCCTGCCGCAATTTCAATATTCGAAGCCGCAACAGTGGGCGGCTTTTGCAAATGAACTGCTCGCGAAAGTCCAGGACTCGCCCGGATTGCAAAATTCCGCGATAGCGGTGCCGTTGCCGCTGGCGGACGGATTCATCAATCTGGGATTCACGATTGCCGGAAATCCGCCGCTGCCACCGGGAATGCCGAGCACCGCTGATTACGTTTCGGTAAGCCCAAATTATTTTCACGTCATGGCGATTCCGCTGCTGCGCGGCCGGACTTTTTCCGTTCAAGATTCCGCGTCCGCGCCGCGCATCGCGCTCATCAGCGAAGCGCTCGCGCACTCTTACTTCCCCAACCAGAATCCGATCGGCAAGCGCCTCATTTTTGGATTTCCACCGAACGGCAACGTTTCGCGGGAAATTGTCGGAGTCGTCGGCGACGTCCGCGATGTTTCGCTCGGCAAGGCTCCGGGACCGATGATGTACGTGCCGTTCGCGCAGGCGCCTTTTTGGGGCGCGGTGGTTGTAACGAAGAGCGCGCTGAGCCCGTCGAGCGCCATCGCGGCAATCCGGCACGCGGTCGCCAGTATCGACACAGAACTGCCGGTGACGGATGCGGGATTGCTCGCGGACAGTCTGAATGCGTCCGTCGCGCAGCCGCGGTTTCGCACGATGTTGCTTGGTCTGTTCGGCGCGTTGGCGCTTCTGCTCGCAGCGGCGGGAATTTTCGGAGTGATTTCTTATTCCGTTTCGTGCCGGACGCGCGAGCTGGGAATACGCATGGCGCTGGGAGCGTCGCCGGGAACGATTCGGCGAATGGTATTGCAGGAAGGTTTCCGCATCGCCGCAAGCGGCCTGGCTATTGGACTGATCGCGGCATTTGCGCTTACGCGTTTTCTGAAAGGACAGCTCTACGGCGTTGGCGCGACGGATCCATACACGTTTGTTGGCGCCGCGATTCTTCTGCTGATTGTCGCGCTGGCGGCGTGTTATCTTCCCGCGCGCCGCGCGATGAAAGTTGATCCCATGGTCGCCCTGCGCTACGAATGATTGTCCCGCGCGAATCAGCGCCGCGCAAATCAAAAACAATTCAATCGGAAGCTTAGAGCGTTTGAAGTTCTTTGCCGGGCTTGAAGCGCACGGCTTTGCCAGGTTGGATGTTTACTTGCTGACCGGTGCGGGGATTGCGGCCGATGCCGGTCTTGCGCGGTTTCACGTTGAAGACGCCGAAGCGGCGGAGCTCGATGCGTTCCCCGCGTCCCAGCGCATTTTTCAGCGCCTCGAAAACCGTTTCGACAGCCTGCTCGGCTTTAGTGCGCGGAATATTCGTGCGTTGAACCACGGCGTTCACGATATCAAGTTTTATCATTGCGGGCGTCTCCTCGTCGAAGCGTATGCTAGATGGCGCGTTGCGGGTTGTCAAGCCGCGCCCCATGTAATAAGATGCCGCGCCTTTTCTAAATGGAACGCACTGGGAGGATGGGATGAGTGTGAAGCCGGATCGCTGGATCACGAAGATGGCGCGCGAGCACAAAATGATCGAGCCTTTTTCCGACCGGCAGGTGCGCGAGGGCGTCATCAGTTATGGCGTCTCCTCGTATGGATATGACATACGCGTGGCGGACGACTTCCGCATTTTCACGAATGTGAATTCGACGATTGTCGATCCGAAGCAATTCGACGCGCGCTCGTTTGTGGAATTCAAAGGGCCGGTGTGCATCATTCCGCCGAATTCGTTCGCGCTGGGGCGCTCGGTGGAATATTTCCGGATACCGCGAAACGTGCTGACGCTGTGCGTGGGGAAATCCACGTACGCGCGCTGCGGAATTATCGTGAACGTGACTCCGTTCGAGCCGGAGTGGGAAGGCTTTGTGACGCTCGAGATCAGCAACACGACGCCGCTGCCCGCGCGAATCTACGCGAACGAAGGATTGTGCCAGGTGATTTTTTTCGAGTCGGACGAAGAGTGCGAAATTTCGTATAAAGACAAAAAAGGGAAGTACCAGTCGCAGCAGGGAATTGTGCTGCCGCGCTTGTGATTTGCGCGACAACCTTAATGAATGCCTGAGTCCCTCAGGGGTTGAAACCCCTGAGGACGGCGCAGGCTTATGTCGTGGCTGAAGCCGCGACCCACAAAGACCGAACCATCCACAAAGATCGAGCCAATTTTTCGCATGTCGTCAGACTTTTGTGCGGGACGCATCAACCGATAACCTTCCCGGGCCGTAGGCTGCGACCATCAGCAAGCCGCCCATGATCGCCAAATTCTTCAGGAAATGAATTTGCATATCGCCGCGCATCGCGCCTTGCATAACCCAAAAATTCTGGAAAATCAGCGTCGTCGGAATCAGGTAGAGGAACATAATCAGCGCGGCGATGCGCGTTTGAAATCCTGCGATCAGGCAGAGCGCGCCGAGAATTTCGACGGCGAGCGCGCCGGCGAGCATTACGTTTGCCAGCGGCAATCCCTTCGACGCCGCGAAAGCGACTGAGCCGCTGAAATTCGCCAGCTTCATGATTCCGCTGAGAAGGAAAATCACGCTGATCAAGATTCTTCCCACCAAGGGCATGATGCGTTCGTAGGCGTTCATGTGCGCGTCTCCGTTTCGATTGAGAATGTGAGCATGGCCCGTTGCTCGTGAGTCCCATGCGAACTCAGATCCCTCGCCGCATGGCGGCTCGGGATGACAAGAAAAAGACTTCTCTTTCTATTTTTTTATGCCAGGTCGAAGAGCAAAACTTCCGACGGCTCCGTCGCCTGAAACTTCAACTTGGTTTCGTCTGAGATTGCGGCGCCGTCGCCTGCCGCCAATTGTGTTCCGTTCAGGCGGACTTTGCCGCGAGCGACCTGCACCCAGGCGTGCCTGCCGGATTCGAGCGGCTGCGTGATTTCCTCGCCCGGCTTCATGCGCGCGGCTAAAAGTTTCGCGTCCTGATGGATTGCGACCGGAGCGCCTTCGCCGGCGAGCAACTGGAAACTTCCGTTCCAGCTATTTTCCGGGAACGTGAATTGCTCGTAAGCAGGTTTCAAATTCCGCCGATCCGGCAAAATCCAGATTTGTAGCAGGTGGACCGGCTTGGACGGCGACGCGTTGAATTCGCTGTGCATAACGCCGGAGCCTGCCGTCATGTGCTGAAGCTCGCCGGGACGAATGACGCCGCTCGAGCCGGTGCTGTCGCGATGTTCGAGCGAGCCTTCGAGCACCCAGGTCAGGATTTCCATGTCGCGATGCGGGTGCATGCCGAAGCCCTGGCCGGGCGCGATGACGTCTTCATTGATGACGCGAAGCTGGCGAAAGCCCATGTGATTCGGGTCATGGTACTGGTCGAAAGAAAAACTGAAATGGGAGTCGAGCCAGCCGATTTTGTTGTGCCCACGCTCGTCGCGGGGTCGGATAGTGATCATATTGGCCTCCAATTCGGGTTCTTTGCGTTCCGTGATGGGTATTCGATGAGGGAAACAGCGATCCGATTCGCGGCGTGGGCGTGGGCGGAAATGCGTTTGGAGGCTGCGCCATTAAAATGAAACTCATTACCGATCAAGAAAATGGAAGTCGCACATTGTAAAGCAGTTGCGTTTGCGGGACTGTGCATGCGATTACCGATCAAGGTTTGGCGTTTTCGGGGAGTTTTTGGCGGCTTTGAGGTGCCTCTTGGCAGGCTGTGTGGCGCGCGCATCATCGAATTTTCGCTCTGGAAAAGCCTAGCACGCTGCTGCGCGCAACGCTAGGTGGCGCGGCTGTGGTGTTTGGGGTGCAAGGCTTAGGCGGACCCCAGGATTGAGGTGTGGGGCGGTCTTCGTGGGGCGCGGAGCCGAGACGAGCGGCAAGTCCATGGAATACGGAGCAAGCGAAAGATGCGGAGAAAAACCGCACCCTCGCCCAACCTACCTAAGTGCTATTCGGTGTGCTACCGCAGTGGTATCATCCGTCCACTGCTGTTACCGCCCCGATATGATCGCGCGATAAGGCGGAGCCGAAGTTGTCGTATGCGGTCGTTTACTACGCTGGTTCGACCTCTTTAGAAGGAAAGGCAATGCTCCGGCCAACGAGACCAAATGTATTTGCGTCAGCTCAGAGGCTTCAGATGTTTCCCGAACGGCGACGGTCCGTCATTACGGCATTTCAGAAAGCAAATCATGAAAAGAAGATCTTACCGGATTGGCGAGAGTTTCAAATTATAAAGTTTGCTGACACGATAGATCTGTTGGTTGGGGACCTCAATGAGCGGTATCAGGCGCAAAGGATCGACTCTCTCGCGAACACCGCACGTAATCTGTTCGAAGTTTACATTTGGGTTCAGTTCTGCAATATGTCTGGAGAAAACGCGCGACGATTTTTCGAGGACGGTGTGCGGGACATCAGAGAGATCATGGAGTCACTCCAGAAGCTCTACACTTCAGAGAATCAAAGACCCGAAGACAGATTAGTTGAAACAATACATAGCCTGGAAAATGCAGCGGCTGCGCACGGTATCACGGACTATGGCGAGAGGTACGTGCAAGTCCGCGACGCCGCGAAGGAAGTTGGGAAACTCGACCCATTCAGCCTGTTTTACAAAGTCTTTTCGAAATTTGCCCATCCGACCTCTCTTCTACTGGCTCTAGATCATCGTGTTGGACAACTATCCGAAATGTTAGATGCTCTTTATGTCGGTGGAGAAAATGGTGCGACGCATAGCTTGGATGAGATTGAGAAGTTTATCCGCGCAGTATACCCCGGATGTGAGTTTTAGTCGGTGCGTGGCGGGCAACCAGCCCGCTGCACGCCGAGCGAAAAGCCCCACGCTCACAAAACGAGCATGGGGCACCCCAAAAGGCCCTCTCAACACCACAGCCACGCGACCTAGCGCTGCGCGCAACATCGTGCTAACGTTTTCAGAGCGAAAATTCCATCACCCTGACGATGATGCGAGCGGCGGCGTACAACAAACCAAACCGGCCCGGAACGCACCCTCCGCGGAAAATAGCACCCAATCGCCCCTCATTTCTAATCCACTATCCGGAATTAGAAACCGGCTTAACTTGCACAAAACAAACGCCGGACCACATTTCTAATCGCCAATTTTTCGCGTTTTTAAAATTCCCGGACACTTTGGTTCCCGGCCCGCTGCGTGCGCCCCTGGCGTCTCGAAAGGCTGTGCGCGCGACCGCAAAGCGGCGTCGAGCCGCAGTCTCCGAGGGAAAAACCCCACGCTCACAAAACGAGCATGGGGCACCCGGCAGAACCAAAGACCCCACCCTTCGCGAAAAACGCTCAGGATGGGGCACCCGGAAGGGCGCAAGAAAAGCTAACGCTGCCGGCCTAGGGTTTTTGGGTGGGGCGGAGGAGGACTTCGCTGATGAAGCTTTGCGGGGCTTGGGTGAGGAGCATGGCGACGGCGTGGGCTACGTCATCGGGCTGGAGCATTTTTTTGGCGTCCTTTGAGGAGCTGTGAGAAAAATCGGTGGCGACGGAGCCGGGGCAAATGGAAGCAACGCGGATGCCGTGGGCGCGGAGATCTTCCGCCATGCAGTAGGTAAGGCCGAGCAAGCCCCATTTGGAAGCGCAATAGGCTCCGCCGCCCGGCATGGCGTTTTTCCCGGCGAGCGAACTGATGTTGATGATGTGGCCGCGGTTGCGCGCGAGCATTCCGGGGATGACGGCGCGGCTGACGAGGAACACTCCCTTGAGATTGGTGTCTAACACTGCGTCCCAGTCCGTTTCGTTCAGTTGGTGAATGGGGCCGAAGCGGCCGACGCCGGCGTTGTTGACGAGAATGTCGATGGCGGAGAATTTTTTTATTGTGGCGTCGACGAGGGAGGCGACTTGATCGGCGCGCGAGACGTCGGCGGAGAAAGCGAAGGCGTCGATGGATTCGTTGCGGAGACGCGTGGCCGCGTCGTCGAGGGCTTTTTTGTCGCGTCCGCAGAGACTGACGCGCGCGCCCATTCGGCCGAGGCGGCGAGCGATCGCGAAACCGATGCCTCGACTAGCGCCGGTGATGAGGGCAGATTGTCCGTTAAGAGGATTTTCAGTGGGCATGATGCGCTCCTGACGTGTTTTTTGTTTTTTGCGCCCCGATTGACGGCGACTGTGAAAATCGAAAGTCGAAAGTCGAAAGTCCCCACCCTTCGCGAAAAACGCTCAGGATGGGGCACCCGCAAAAGCGAAAGGCAAAGGCGACCCAGCTCCGTGATGCATGGGCGACGTTTGGCTGGTATTCATCATCTTATCACCAGAGCGGCGACGTTACCTGGACGACAGGCTAATGAGCGCCAATGTGGATTCCTGGGGAATGGCCTTGCACGGCTCAGGAGGTTTCCCTATAATCCGAGAGTTTTCTGCACGCCCGCAATCTTAAGCCAGAGCAATCTCGAAGATGCCTGCGGATGGTTGCGAATCTGATCGTGGAGGCAAGAGGAAGATGATGCGAAAAAGTTTCGCCGCGAACGGGATTTTGATGTTTGTGGCCGCCGTGCTGAGTTTGGCCGCCCCGCTGGCGTCCGCCCAAGATCAGCAACAACCGCCGGCCGCCAAGACGCCGTACACGCTTGCTGAGTATAACGCTTTTCAGGCATGCGCCAGCCAGACGGATCCTCAGGCGCGCATCCAGTCGTGCGACGATTTTGCGTCGAAGTTTCCGAACTCGGTGCTTTTGCCGCTGGTGTATCAGACGGATTATCAGGCCTACAACCAGTTGAAGGATTACCCGAAGACGATGGACGCCATCGACAAATTCCTGGCCGTGCCGAATGACAAGCTCACCATAATTCCGGGCGTGACCAAGGAAAAGGTGACGGGTGACAGGCTGCAGGCTCTGTACGTTCGCGCAGTCGCGTTCAACCAGGCGTTCAACGAGAAGGATCCGAATGCGCAGGACGAACTGACCAAGGCGCGCCAGGCGGCGCTCGATGGGTTGAAGGTGCTGGGAGAGCTTCCGAAGCCGGCGAACATGACGGACGATCAGTTCGCCCAACAGAAAAAGCCACCCGAGATTTTGTTCAATTACACGGCAGGGTCGGCGTCCTTTCAGTTGAAAAATTATAAGGACGCTATCGATTCGTTCAACGCGGTGCTCGCGGACAAATCGGACGATGCGGCGACGTATTTCCGGTTGGGCGTAGCTTACCTGCAATTGGCGGGGCAGCAGACGCCCAAGCAGCCGCAAACGCCGCCGGATGGCACGTCCCCAACAACTCCGCCGACCGCAGGGGCAACACCGGCAGCACCAGATCCGGCGCAGCAGCAGGCGAACGATCTCTACATGAATGGGTTTTGGGCGCTGGCGCGTTCGATCGCGCTAAAGGGACCGGGCGAAGCGCAGATGCGGACTTATTTGCGCGCGCAGATGTTCAATTACGAGCAGCCGGCTTGCGGGACGCTGCTCGACCAGCAAATGAGCGAGCTGATTCAGCTAGCCGGGACGACGCCGACGCGGCCAGCGACTTATACTTTGCCGAGTGCGGCGGATTTGGGCAAAGTGCTGCAATCCAGCAACCTGCTTACGATCTTGGATAATCTGCAGGCGGGCGGCGACAAGGGGAAAATGACGTGGCTCGCGGTTTGCGGGCAGGAAATTCCGGACGTCGTGGGCAAGATCATTGACACCACGCCGGGAACGGATTCCATTGATTTCAAGGTGTTCACGGCGGCGACGGGCGAGGCAATTCAAGCCGGAACGACAGCCAATCTGGATGTGACTGTTTGGACTGCTCCGCACACGGAGGCCGCTGCAGCGACGCCGGCGGCGGGCGCTGCCACGCAGACGTCCACTCCTGCTCCGGTGCAACCGGAAGCGGCTCGCCTGCAAAAGGGCGACGCCATCAAGTTCACAGGGACGTTGACGAGTTACGACACGCAGCCTTTCCTGGTGCACTTTGACAAATGCAAAGTGGACGCTTCGGTGATACCGCCGGAAAAGGGCGCTCCGAAGCGAAAGCCGCGCCGCCCCGGCGTGCGTTAGCTTTCGCCGTTTGATTTGCACGTAATTCGTCTGGCATAGGAAGGCCGCTTGCGAGTCGCGAAGCGGCCTTTTTTATGTACGCCGTGCATGTTCGGCAGCTAGCGGGTGCAAGTCCCGTCCCAACCTGATGGAGGTGAAGGGTAGCGAAGCGCAAGGGCGTCACCGTGAGGTGGGGTCTGAAGGAAGCGTGGAA
>Ga0307374_10001351_pt1 | contig 45448 bp, 45 predicted proteins | sample OX3MG_FD_202532 | JGI IMG/M metagenome (GOLD analysis project Ga0307374, IMG submission 202532) | Soil microbial communities from Risofladan, Vaasa, Finland - OX-3 | ecosystem: Environmental > Terrestrial > Soil > Coastal area > Acid sulfate soil | place: Finland: Risofladan, Vaasa | collected...
TCTGCTTGCCTTCGTCCACGACAAACTGATCATTCCCTTTGAGGAACTGCTCCACAGCTTCCATTGGCCCAGGACCGTAGCCGGAATAGATCGGGTGATTATTGACGTTCGTGTCCTCCACGACGAGGTATGAGCCCACCGTCACCATATGAGAGTAGGCCGCTATCTCACGCGAGACGTGGGGTTCGTGATGGTCCGAATCCAGAATGACAAGTACATGACCATCGGTTCGAGTCATGGCTCGAACTTTTTCCACCACTTCCGGATCAACCGAAGAGCCTTGCAGATAGGTGATCCGAGGATGAACTGGTCGGCCAGGCATGGGCTCCACGTCGATGGTGACGATCTGGCCTTGCCCAAGAAGATCGCAGACAGACGCCAGGAAATAGGCACTTCCGCCGGCAGCTGTCCCGCACTCGATGATCAGCTGGGGGCGAAGTTCCTGAAGCATCTCCTGGTAGATCCACAAGTCCAAGGGACACTTCCACGCGGTCACTCCCAGCCACGATGTGTCGAGCCAGGTCCCGGGGTCATCGTAGTAGAGCCTGTGGAACTGGTCGACGATTAGCTGTTCAAGGCTGGGGCTACGGAGGTCAGGTCGTTGCGCCAGCCGTGGTAGGTACCACGAGGTAAACTTGACGGCTGGTGCTTGAGCGGTCGTCACCGCCCACCGTTTGACTTTCGACAGCACGTGGCTAGACATCCATGTCGAACGCCAGGCTCCCCTCGTGCGGGAGCTCACAGTGAAGGCACACCTCCGAGCATGACGTCATCGTAGCGACGATCGCATCGACGAACAAGGGCGGCAATGGGCATGCCGTACGCTAGGTTCGCCGTTTACGCCAGCATAAGCACAAGGTTCCGTGGCTTCTGTGGGCGCCAAACGCGCGATCGTCTCCGCGCCGTTCTCGTCCGCCATCTCGACCAGGCCGCCGGATAGAGCTCGGCCTCACGCGCCAACCGCGGTTGAAAGCCCTGGAAGGCGCGCAACCGATCATGGTTCCGATGGCAGCTATCTCGGGCCGGGGGCATGAGTGCAGCGCTTTCCCGGCAGAGCGCGACAGCGCCTCGATCCACATGATTCAGCCATGAGGCCTCCGTCTAGCGCCTGGCTGTCCGCGGCCACGGTACCAGCGCCACTTCATGATTGCGATCCAGAGGTAGAAGGCAGCTCTCAGTCATAGTGCCGAAATGCGGACCAGATCCCTGCCCAATTCCCCTTCTGACCGCTGCAAAGGAAAATTGGCACTCCCTGCTCATCGTCGCTAACACCGATTCCGTTGTTGAAGATGCCGGCAGGTGTGACCCGGCGGAAATACCTGCCTAGGAGCGCCGGGTCGACATTGACTGCAATCACCCAATCAGACGTTCCAGGCGGAGGGCCCCATAACCAGAAGTTGTTCTGACCGCTATACGCCTGAGGCAGCCCGTAGTTGGGGCCGTATTGGTCGACAGCGCCCGCTTCCCCGTAATTTCCGGTCAGAATCACCGTCTTTGCCCTTTGATCGGTCGGAATCGAGTGATATATGGCGGCGATTTGGGCCACCTGCTTCCGCCAGCCGATGGTTTCTGCGAGGTCATAGTTGATCTTCTGTAATTGAACGTGAGCCAGAGTTTGAGCGGGCAAGACCGGTACCGCCAGCGGAGCTTCGATAGCTCCTGCCACGACCAGGACGACCACGACGGCAGCCGGCCGTAAGTGTCCGCCTGCCCTGAGAAACCGGCTCAATGGCACCGCCGATGCCGCGAAGAGGATGGCGAAGGCGGGTCCTGGGTAGTAGGGCTTCCCCCCAAGGATAAAGATCATGAGCAGGGGCAGACCGCACGCCCAGGCGAGAAAGCGAAAGGGCTCGGCATCCGCTGACCGAGCCAGCCTCCATCCGCCTACCAGCCATATCGGGGTGAGCACGGGCCCGACATAAATGATCTGAGCTGGGATGTAGACCTCACGGTTGTGAGCCGCATCGGACTGGAGAGCATGAAATATCTGCAACTGCGGCCATCCGTTCTGGGCTTGCCAGATCAGGTCGGGGAGCCACAAAGCCATGGCTATCGCCGCCCCCCCGACGAACCACCAGGATCGGAGAAATCGCCTCTGCGGCGAGAGAAGAAGGCCGAGGCCCAAGCTGCCTATGAAGAAGATGACATTCCATTTATTTTCAAGCGCGATCCCCGTCACCAGACCGATCAAGAGCCAGTGTCTGCGATTCCCAGACCCGAGCATCCGGACAGTCAGCCAGGCGATGACGACCCATGCCAGCTGGTCGAACGGCGTAGGGCTGACCAGGTGAGCGGCGGCGATGTACTCGCCGCAGAGAGCCGCACACAGCGCGGCCATTGCTTGCCCAAGCCTATCCGCACCCAATAAGCGGGCCAGGCGCGCGGTCACAATCACCAACGCCGCAAAGGAGATGGCCGGAATCAGCCGGAAACCAACCAGCGAACCGTGAAAAAGCGCGTTCCCCGCCCCCGCGATCAGTGGGGTGAAAACGGGCTGATCGACGTAACCGAGGGCCAGATGCTTGGCGCAGGCAATGAAATAGAGCTCGTCTCTATGGAAGCCATACCGCCCTGCAACGCCCAGCTCCAGGAGCAGCGCGCCTGCGGCTATTAGATAGGCAAAATTTGTGCGCGTTGGACCGCCCAGATGAGTCTGCATCAGAGGCTAGGATCGCTCAAGCCGTCGCGGTGCTGGAATCCGTTGCATCGGTGCGCCAGGCGGCCGGACACGAATCCGGCAGTCCGGCGAACAAAAAGAGGCGCGACCTTGGGCAGGCGCGACCTTGGGCAGCCGCGAACCAGGAGTCTGTTCTGCGGGCATGGCGTGCATCTTAGGCCGCCATCCAACATCCCCAGGCCAGGATGGCCCAGTCATCCTGACTTCGTGATTTGGGCCCGCTCCGGGCATTCTGGCGGGGTCCTCTTCCCCGCCCTGCACCTTATAGGGCGGATGTAGCGGGATCTATCCCCCAATGTATCCTGATTGGGTGGCCGAGCACCCCCAGATAAGCGTCGGCTGGTCAAATTATGCCGTTCCCCTCCACACTCACGCCTGCTTTTACTACAGCGATGAGCGGTCTTTGAAGCGAACGCTCACCTTCATCCGCGTAGGACTCGACGCTGAAGGCGACTTCAACGTCATCTTCGCCGATAACAGCCGCCATGCCGGACTGCTCAAGTGGCTTCAGGAAGGCTACGAGGGGGACGTGCAGGCGGCTCTGAACGAGCGGCGACTGGCTCTAGTCGGCGGTGCTCCCACCCGCGAGGAATTGCTCCAGAACATTGCCCGGACGCTTGATTCCGGACTTGAGGCCGGTAATCATCTGATCCGATTCCTCGGCTTCATTGCCTGGGGCGAGCCGGGCTGGCCTACGGAGGACAGCCTTCTGGAATTCGAGGCCCAGGTAAGCGACGCGGTTCGACACTATCCGGCGGTGATCATCTGCACCTACGGCGTTCCCCAGCTGGTCGGGCGCCAGCTGATTGAAGGAGGCCTGCTCACCCACCCGGTGGTATTCCTCAATAACCGCGTCCTGACCGATAGCCCCCTCTACTTAGATCCTTCGACGGCCCGGGAGGGCGCATGAGTTGGAGATACTCCAATATCCGGGACGCGATCGGACGATGGATGCCATCAACGCTGTCGCCCAGCAGCTGGGATCGATAGACGACGCTCCGGACGCCTTTTACCAGCGCCTGAGCGCGAGGGTCGCCGAGCTCGTGGGGGCCGGGCGGATTGCGTTCTTCCTTTTGGAAGGAGATCAGTTGAGGCTGGTCGAGCCCGCATTTGGCATCGCACTGGAGCACGCCTCTGCGCTCCGGCTTCTGCCGTGCCGTCGCGGTGGCGGCCAGCTCCTGGACTCGGTCGTGTTCGGCGGTCGCGGGGTGCGAATCCAGCTTCCCGCCGAAGAGTCCGAACTCAAGAGCTATCGCCGTTCGCTGGGGCAGCTCGACGCCAGCGACGCCATGTTCGTGCGTTGGGCGGCGGCCGACAACATCCTCGGTCTGGTGGCGGCGTTCGATTCGGGGGCCGCAGGCGGATTCTCGTCGGAAGATGAGCGGGTCTTGAGCGTCGTCGCGGCCTCTTCGGCTCTGGTCGCCCGGCAGCGATATCTCGTCCAGGCCATCCTCGACGCCAAAAGCCAGGCACATGAGGACATCGAGTCGGTGGCCAGCCGCATTAGCGAGCTGGAGGAGATGAAGCGCCGCTTCCTGAATCTGGCCGCCCACGAACTGCGTGGACCCATCGCCATTGTTCGAGGGTATGTGTCAATGCTGGCCGAGAATCGCATCGATGGCCCCACTCTACGGCGCATCCTCCCCGTCCTGGCCGGCAAGACGGCCCAGATGGACGCGATCGTGACCCAGATGCTGGAGATCGCTCGACTCGAAGAGGGCCGCCTATCGCTCAATCTCGAAGCCCTGGAGCTTGGGAACGTGGCGCGCGCAAGTGTCGACGTGAGCGCCCTTCTGGCCCCCCCTGGGTTGTCGGTGTTCCTCGAGCTCTCCCCCCACCCGGTCTTGGTTGACGGCGACCGGGAACGCTTGGGCGGAATCGTGAGCAACCTGGTCGACAACGCAATGAAGTACTCGCCCAAAGGCGGCACCGTCCTCTGTTCAGTCGGGCTCGAGGGGGATCGCGCCTACGTCTCGGTCAAGGACGAGGGCCTGGGTATCGCTGCGTCCGATCTGCCGATACTCTTCACCCGCTTCGGGCGCATCGTCACGCCCGAGAACAGCCACATCAGCGGCACCGGCCTGGGACTGAGCCTGAGCCGCGAACTGGCGCGACTCCACGGTGGAGACATCGCCGTCCAGTCCGAACCTGGACGCGGGAGCACGTTCACCCTCTGGCTCCCGGCGCGCGCCACTGCTTCCGACCGGGCCTCTCAGGCGGCTGCCCAAAACAACTAGCCGACCGAGGGCACCCCGGCTCTTGGAGACCTACTGCCGCTGGCGCCGCTCGCCGAGCGCACCTCTGGTAGCTGCCAGTCCTGAGCCCCGGCAGCATGGGCCAGCACCACCGTGGCCGGAGACCGGCTGAGGAGCTGTCGCAGCGCCGGACTCAGGATCCGCGCGGGTGCCTCCCGATCAAGGTGCGATCCGACGACGACCAGATCGTGGTCGGCGGCCACGTCCATGATCACGCTCATGGGATTGGCGTGCTCCGCAGTGACGATGGACACGGGAATTCCGCCCAGCGAAGTCGCCAGCCGTTGAAGCTCCTCCCGGCCGCGCCGACGCCGGTCCTGATGGTCGGACGGTCGGCTGACGTGGACGAGGGTGACCTTCGACTCTGCGACGCGTGCGAAGCCTTTGATCAGCCGGTTGATCAGCGCCTGATGAGGGCCGCCGCGGACCGCGACCATGATTGAGCGTGGGTTGATCGCGGCCTCGGGGGCGGCGAGAGCCGGACGGACCAACAGAAGGTCTGAAGGCGCGGGCTCAAGCAGGGATTCGCAGACCGCGCGCAGCCGGTGCTGGCGGGGCTCGGCGAGCCAGGGGTAGGCGAGCACCACGGTCGAACACGAATGCTCCATCACCGCGGCCCGAATGGAGGCAGCGATGTCGGTGCTGAAGCGCACCTCGACCCCCATCGCGGGTCTTCCCTCGTGATCGTAGTCGGAGCTGGCGATCCACTTCAGCATGTCCCGGATGCGGTCGATGTCCGGTCCCTGCATGGGATTGGTGAAGCTGGTCTCGACTATACCCAGCACCAAGCCAGCGGCTTCGACCGCCCCGGCCACCAGAGCGTCACCCACGCTGATCAGAGGCCGGGCGGTCTGCCCCTTCACCAGGGGCACCAGGATGCGCCAGGCGCCGCGACGCTCGGAGGCACTCATCGAGATTGGACTCGCACGCCCTGGAGGGGCCGATTGAGCTGGGCGTCCCTCGCCCCAGCCCGAGCGGCGCGGCTCAGATCGAGAGATCGGACGGTGGTCGGGCACGCCTGCTTCACTCTTTGGGAATTGAGTCTATCGGAGCGCCGTCCGGTGGCCCGACACCATGCCCGCCCGCCCCGAGGCGTGTTCAGACCTCGATCAGCTCTGCCGCCACGGTTGTGATCTGGATCGTCCCGGGCGAGAACGCAGCTTGCAGGAATGGGGTGATGAAGCGGTATGTGTACACGGCCTCTACGGTGACGATATTTCCCGCTACTACGCACTGGGCCTGGGTATAGGTGCCACCTCCCGAGATCGGGTCACCTACGAATCCGTTAGCGCTGACGCTGTACTGACCGCAGGCCGTGCCACCGGCGGTGCTCGGGATCAGGTAGCTGATTGTGATGTACGACTTGGCGCCGCTCGCGTAATCCTGATTCACCACCGTGGCTGGGACTGCGGTGAGTATGAGTCGACTCTCGATCGTATTCGCCGCCGGTGGATTGGCGTTGGTCCAGGCCGTGGGATGCACGGCGGCGTAGCGCGCCGCCGACCGGGCGGCGTTGGTGGCCGACACCTTGCCCGAAAAGAAATAGCTCCAATCCATGATCCCGAACATGAGCGTGAAGACGAGTATCGACACCAGAGAGAACTCCACCAGAGCCTGGCCGCGCTGCCGAGACCGGCGAGCTTGCTTAAAGCAACTCATCACGAAGTCAGCTCGATCTTGCCCGGGGTGACGTAATTGCCACTCTGGCTGTAATTCACGAACAAGCGTCCGCCCGAGTCGACGTCAATGCTGCCGAGGACGACGCGGCTGGTCAGGCTCTGGTGCGAGCCGTCAGGAATGAACATGTTCATCGAGGGCGCGTAGACCGTGCCCGTGGGAGTGAGGGTGCCACCGACGGTGAACGTGGCCGTGTTGTTGCGGTCACCGAAAATGGCCAGCCCCGAGTATGTACTGCCAGTGGGCGGTGCTGAGATCACCATGCTCCCGGCGACGTTGATGTTCCCCGGGTCGGTGGGGCTGGAACAGGTGCTGGCATTTCCCGAGCCGTCGACGCAGGCGAAGTAGATGTTGACGCCGTTGCCCCGCAATACGCCGTTGAGGGATAGTCCGCCGGCGATGACATACAGCCCCGGGTTCATGGTCACGGTCACCCCCAGGGGAATGGTGATGGTTCCGTATGTGCCCGGGTTGATGGTCGTCGAGCTGCCGTAGGTGACGTTCGCCGCCGGCTGGCCCAGGGTGGGCACGGGGATGGCGGCCAGGGGATCGGGGAATGTGTACGAGGAGCCGGTCAGCGCGGTGGGCGTGGTGGGGCCGCTGACAGTGCCCACGGAGGTGATGCTGGGAGCGGTGATCACACCCGAATTAGAGGTGGTGATGGCGGGCGAGGCATTGGACAGAACCTGGATCGGGCCGCCCGTGGCGGTGACCTGGGCCCCGTTAGAGGACTCCAGAGCAGGGCTGGCCCCGGGCGACATGACGCAGATGGCGCAGCCGGCCGGGCTCTGGCTCAATGTCACCGTGGCCTGGGCCTGGACGGTGGCGGTATCGATGTTCATGACGGGGAGAAACAGCGTCGCGAAGGTGTGGGTGACGCTCGCGGTCACCGTCACCACGCTCGCCGGTACGGTCGTGGGACTTGAAGTGGAGTCGTAGTACGCGATGGTCACATCGGCCGGGACGATGCCGCTGAAGCCAGCCACGGTATCGGCGATGTTGGTGGCGTCGGTCGTGCTGTAGCCGTAGTCAGGAGAATTCAAGATCGCGGTGCCGGCCGCGAGCGCGGCGCCGTCAGCCGCATTCTGCGACTGGCGCTGCTGGGCCTGAATCTCGCCTCCATCCACCGCCAGACCCACGAACGCAATCAGGATCAAGGACATCATGGCCACCAGGACCAGAATCGAACCGCGCTCTGAGGCGCGCGCTCGCCCGCTCACGACTGGATCACGAAGGAGGCCTGAGAGCCGACGCTGATGGTGGGCCCGAAGAGGGAGCTGAAAAGTGGAGTGAGCACGGGGTAGTCGTAATAGACGGTGACCTGCACGATGTTGTCCACCGCTACGCACTGGCTCAGGGTGTAGGAGCCACCGCCGGAGATCGAACCACCGACAAACGAGTTGGTCGCCTCCGAATATCGGCCGCAGTAGGTTGTGGTGGTCGTTCCCTGGGTCCAGATGTAGTAGTAGATCTGGATGTGGCTGTCGTCGTTGATCACGGAAAGGGTGTCGCCGGCGTAGATGACCTGACCCTCGATGGTGTTCTCGGCCGGGGCTGAGGACGAACTCCAGCCCTGATTGACATCGCCCGAATGAAGCGACGCCCAGCGCGCTCCCACCCGGGCCGCATTGGCAACCTGGAGGCGCACCGTGTATCCGTTACCGAAATCTATGGCGCCGGCCAGGAGCAGCAGCAGGATGGGCGCGGTGATCGCGAATTCGACCAGGGACTGGCCTCGCTGGCGGCGTCGGCAGGAGTCCGCGATCGGGCGCTCAGATACGTTCAAGGTGTCTGGAAGGATAACGATCTCAAATCCGATCTACTGCGGAAATCAATCCGATCTTCCAAGCTTCCGCGTGAATCCGATCGGATCGACGCGCATTGCGGTCCGCTTTTCCCTAGATGGATGACCTCGCGCGGCGCCGATTCACCTCTCCAACTGAGTCGTTACCGGTGAGTCGTTACCGGCTCGGGTTCGGCCCAGCCGCCTCCGAGCACCTCCTCCCCCACCTCGTCGAGGCCGCGAAGTACGAAGAGAAGCGGTACGGCGACAGCCTGAAAGCCCTGGCGGCAGACGCCCAGGTCCATGTCCGGCTGGCCAAGCCTGGCGATCCAGGACCCGATCTGGCGGAGAGCCTCCTCTACGTGGTCGTCAACTACCGGAATACGCGAGTCCGAAGCCCTCCTCTCCGCCCGCCAGCCCTGGCGAACAATCTCCTCCAAGTCGTAGAGCCGAGCGGAGACCACCGCCCGCGGCAGGGGGTCCGCTCCCTCGCGCCGCAGCCGATCGACCAGGTCAGAGTGCTGACGGATGAGACGCTTCAATCGCACCTGAGTCCCCAGAGTTCGCATGCGATTAATTATACGAACGTACGTTCGTTTTTGGTTACGCCGATTTCTTCCCCGGCCGCGTTCGGCCCTGGACCTCAGGCAGGTGGGATCCGGCCGACGCCAAGTGCCAGGCAGCCCGCGAGCCAGGTGCGAACCTCGATGAGCTCGATGCCCGCGGCCCGAGCCCTGTCCATGGTGCGGCGATTGAGGTGATCGGCGTCGGCCCTGATCGTGAGCGGAGTGAGGATGTCTTGGAGCAGCGCCAGGGGTTGAAGGTGGCTCCTGACGTGCTCCAGTAGAACGATTGTGGCCCCCGGTCGCGCCACGCGTACCGCTTCTGCGAGCGCCCGATCGGGGTTGGGGATCGTGCACAGGGCCAGGTTGAAGGCCACGCCATCAAATCTGGCCGCGCCCAGCGCCAGGTTCTCGGCGTCCATCTGGGCGAATCGTGGCCGGATGCCGAGCCTGGTGGCGCGGGCCCGAGCCAGCTGAAGCATGGCCAAACTCAGATCGACCCCGAGCAGGGCGGACGCGTCGGCGTAGTGCGGCAGGCTCAGCCCACTGCCCACGCCAATCTCCAATATCTGGTCGCACCCCGTCAGGGCAGCACCGGCCAGAGCCCGGACCGGCCCGACCAGGCGCTCAGTCAGTCCCATCAGGCGGTCATAGCGATCTGCGCCCCGCTCGTAAACGGCGCGCACCCGCTCGCGGGGCGAGCTGTACTTCAAGGGGCGAAAATCTGGCCCAGCACGGCTGCTGCCGCGCCCGCGTCCGCGCCTGAGCGCAGCAGCTGCCTTGACACCTCGCCGACCGCGCCCACGACCGCCCAGGCGAATGTCTGCGCCGCAGAGTCGCTGGGGCCATCGTCCGATAGGCGCTGCTCGGCCGCGACCAGGCTGGCGAAGCGGCTTTGCAGGCTCAGCCGCTGGGCCTCGATCTGGGACGAAAGACCGACCGAGCGCACCAATAGCACCCATCCCAGATCGGCGTCTTGGTCACAGCGCCGGACGAACTCGGCGATGCCGCGGCGGAGTCGCTCGCGGTGATCACGGCCGCCCTGAGCGGCTGCCTGAACGGCGTTCATGAGCGCCCCCCCCTGCTCCTCCAGCAGCGCGGCCAGGCAGGCCTCCTTGGATGCGAAATGATCATAGAAGGCAGTTTTGGACGTTCTGGCCCGGGCCACGATGTCGTCCACTGAGGTCTCGTGGTAACCGCTTCTGGCGAAGCCCCAGAGAGCCGAGGCCAGTAGTCGTTCGCGGCGGGAGCCGCCACGGTCGGACTCGCTCACCCCGGCGGCGGCTCGTCGCGGCCCGAGCATCGCGCTCACAGGGCGGCGAGCGAGCGGCTGATGACCAAGCGCTGGATCTCGGAGGTGCCCTCGAAAAGGGTGTAGATCTTGGCGTCGCGGTGCCACTTCTCAACCGGGAAATCGCGAATATACCCGTAGCCGCCGCAGATCTGAATCGCTTCCTCGGTCACCTTGACCGCGACCTCACCGGCGAAGAGCTTGGCCATCGAACCCTCGGCATGCTTGAACTCGCCCCCGTTCTTACCTTCCCACAGGGCTCGCCAGATCATGTTCCGGGCCGCCTCGATCTGGACCGCCATGTCGGCGAGCTTGAACGCGATGGCCTGGTTATCGATGATCGGGCGACCGAACTGGCGCCGCTCCTTGGCGTATCCAAGTGCGAATTCAAAGGCCGCCCGGGCGATACCGAGTGCCTGGGCGCCGACCAGCGGCCGCGTGGTCTCGAAGGTGCGCATGGCCACGTTGCTCCGCCCCGTGCTCTCGCCCGCCCGTCCCCGGGCAAGGCGGGCCTCCAGACGTTCCCCACCTCCCAGCAAGCAGTCAGCCGGAATCCGCACGTCCTGCAGCACCACGGTCGCGGTGTGGGACGCGCGGATGCCCATCTTCTTCTCCTTCTTGCCCTGGACCAATCCCTTGGTTTTGGGCGGGACCACGAATGAGGCCTGGCCGCGAGAACCGAGCGCGGGGTCGACGGTGGCCACGACGACGTGGACGTCGGCGATGCCACCGTTGGTGATGAAGATCTTCTCTCCGTTCAAGACCCAATCGCCATCCTTCATTTGGGCCCTGGTCTTGTAGTTCGACACATCCGACCCAGCGTCGGCCTCGGTGGCACAGAACGCACCCAGGGCTGGGACCTCTGCACTCCCATAGCAGGCCGGAATCCAGGTGGCCACCTGTTCTGGAGTTCCCTGGGCGAATATCGCAGCCACCGGAAGTCCAGTGCCCTGAAGCGCGAGGGCGATTCCAGCGCAGCCCCAGGTCAGTTCCTCGGCCACCAGCGCAGGCAGGATTCCACTCGGGTCAGCGAATCCCTGCATCAGGAAGTCGGACGAATAAAGACCGATCTGGGCCGCCTTTTGAAGTACGGGCCAGGGAAATTCCTCGCGCTCGTCGTACTCATGGGCGACCGGTCGAATTTCGCGCTCAGCGAATTCGTGGACCCAATCTCTGATTTCCCTCTGCTCAGGGCTGAGCTCGAACGACACCATGGCGGCCTCCCTGCGTGGTACTGGTACGTACCATTCTAGTCCGCCAACCGCCGCTGCTAGACGTCTCCCCCCAGCACCTGCACGAGCTCGCGCAGGAACGACTCGACGTCGGTCACAAGACCAATCGACTGCCAGCTGCCCCGGTCAGCCAGCTTGGTCACGACGGCGGGGTTAATGTCGACGCACACGGTGCGAACTCCGGCCGGCAGCATGTTGCCGGTCGCGATCGAATGCAGCATGGTCGACATCATGATCGCCATCCGGACCCCGGGCAGCGCCTGGCGCATGCGCCGCTGCGCCTCTCCCATCTCGGTCACGACGTCAGGCAGCGGTCCGTCGTCGCGAACGCTCCCGGCCAGCACGACCTCGACGCCTTTTAGGTGCGCGCTTCGCATCACGCCCGAGGTCAGCTCTCCACTCTCCACCATGCGCGCCAAACTTCCCGCCGCCCGGACCCGGTTGATGGCTCGCATGTGGTGCTCGTGGCCGTGCTCGATGGGCAGACCGCTCTCGAGGTTCACACCCAACGCCGTTCCGTAGAGCGCCGCCTCGACGTCGTGCACGGCGAGCGCGTTGCCTGCGAACAGAACCTGCACGCAGTCATGCTCGATCAGCCAGGAGAGGTACCGGCCCGCGCCCGTGTGCACGACGGCCGGACCGGCCACGACCAGGATGCGGCCGCCCTCGGCCCGAATGCTGAGCAATTCCGCCGCGATCTTGGCGATGAGGAGCTTCTTCGGCTTCTCCGCTGACACCTCCGAAGCCATGAAGCTGAAAATCTCCATCTGACGCGATCGCTCCATGGGTACGACGCGCACCCCCTGATGGCCGACCACCAACTCCATCCCCGGGTGAGTCTCGGCAAAGGTGACGCACCAAGCTCGTCCCTGACTCCGGTCGACCGCCACCGCACAGTCCATCTCCTGGCGCTCCACCGGCACCCACCCGGACTCGAGCAGGAGATAGGTGGGCAGGTTGCTGGTCGAATAAAAGCCCTCGGGATAGACGCCTTCTTGGACCGCGGCCGTGGTCTGCACCGGCTCTTCGGTGGCGACCAGGGCTCCGAGCTCGCGAGCCCGGCGAACGATTTCGTCCAGATCGTGGAGGTCGGCTGCACTGACCTCGAGCCGGCAGAGCGAGGGCTCGGTCTTGTGCTGGCCCACGCGCAGCTCCTGGACGGTGAAGTTGCCGCCCAGGTCCATCACCAGGTCCATGATCTGGGGCAGCATCATGGAATCGATAATGTGTCCTTCGAGGACCAGCTGGACGGTCGGACGCGCGCTCATTGCCGACCCAGAACGTGGTTGATCCGGTCCCTCAGCTCGCGCGCCGCCCGGCGCGGACTGTCGGCGTAGATGACGCCTCGACTGGCACTGATTAGGCATGAATCGGCCTCACCATTCCAGGCCGCTCGAACCGACGCGTCGAGGTCTCCCCCCTGCGCTCCCACACCCGGGATCAAGAACGGAAGGTCGGAGCTGGCGCGAACCTCGGCGATCTGGCTGGGTGCGGTGGCTCCGATGACCAGGCCTAAGTTGCCAGCCTGATTCAGCTCCTGCGCCAGATCGGCGACGCGCCGATAGAGGGGCTGGCCCTCGACGTCGCGATGCTGAAGGTCAGCGGCGCCGGGATTCGATGTCCGGCAAATCACATAGCAGCCGCGCTCGCCGCGCTCGGTGAAGGGTTTCAGGCTGTCGGCTCCCAGGTAGGGGTTGAGGGTGATGGCGTCCATTCCCAGCACGTCAAAGGCGGCTCGGGCGTAGGCGGCGCTGGTGTGGTCAAAATCGCCGCGCTTGGCGTCGTAGACGAGCGGCAAAGAGCCGTCGATTCGAGTCCGGAGCTCCGCCAGAGCGGCCATCCCCTCGGGACCGTATTGTTCCCAAAAGGCCGAATTCGGCTTGTAGCAGCAGACCAGGTCCTGGGTCTCCTGGACCACCTGCAGGCAGTGCTTGAGCGCTCCCGCCGCACCCCCGGGAATGACTTCTGGGTCAGGATCCAGACCGACGCAGAGCTGCGATCGATGGGCGCTCGCAGCGGCTCGGAGCAGGGTGAAGAAGGAGCTCAAGCTGAGGCCGAGCGGTCTTTGGCGCCCCGGGCCTCGGCCTTGCGGCGGCCCCTCTCGGCCATCTTGCAGTGGGTGCAGACGGCCGATGTCGTGGGTTGAGCGCAACGGCTGCAGAGGCGCAGCTCGGTGGCCTGGTCAAACCCCCCGACCTTGAGCTCAGCGCGGCCCTTTTTGAGGAAGCCAACCAGGAATTGATGCTTGGCCCCAGGCTGACTCTCCTCAAGTTGGTTCAGCATGTCTTTGTAGGCCAGAGACTTGGCTCCAAGTGCCATCGGGCACTCCTCCAGGATGTAGTCCAAGCGCTCGATCAGGGCGTATGCCGCCGTCTCGCGCTCGCCCAGCCGATAGAGCGGCTTGACTTTTTTGACCAGGGCCGGGTGGGTCGACTCCAGCACTGGTCCCTGCCGCCCCAGGTAGTCGGTCTGCCAGTGCATGACGTTGCCGAACAGCGTGGCCGCCTCATCGTCCAGGTTGTGCCCGGTGGCCACCACCGAGTACCCGAGTTCGGCCGCAAGTCGATTGAAGTGGTACCGCTTGACTGCTCCGCAGGCACTGCACGGCTTGCCCGAGCGGGCCTCGGTCAGGTCGGGCACGGTGAACCCGTAAGCCTGCTCGAGGTCGACCTGGTGCAGGACCAAGCCCGCGCTGGCGGCGTAGCGCTCCGCCTTTTCCTGCGAGCGGCGCGAATAGTCACCGATGCCCAACCGGATGTACATTCCGTCGGCTCGGTAGCCCAGTCGGGTCAGCGCGTGCCACAGGGCCAGGCTGTCCTTGCCTCCGGAGATGGCGACCAGCACCGGCTCGTCCCGGCGCAGCATCCGCTCGTGATCGATCCGATCCTGGACCTGGCCTTCAAACCAGGCCGGGTAGCAGCCGGCACAGAATGCCTGGTGGGTACGCCTGATTTCTACGTTGGCCTGGCCCCGGCAGCGCGTGCACCTCACGCCGCACATCCTCCACTTATGACCGGCACGATGTCGATCTCGTCTTCGGGCCCGAGCCGGACATCCCCGGTCAATATCTCCTCGCCGCGGAGGACCAGATGGGCATCGCGGTGGAGTCCGAGCCTGGCAAGGAGCGCCGAAACCGAGTCGGCCTGAACTTCACGGGCCTCCCGGCTGGGGCGGATGGTGACTCGCATCCGACCCATTATCCTGGCCCGCAGCCCACAATTTGGCCTATGCACCTCGACCGGGCTCGTCCAATGCGGATCGCGCTGGCTCAGTTCGACCCCGTGGTCGGAGACGTGGCGGGCAACGTGAACCGCATGATCGATCTGGCTCAGGAGGCGCGCGAGCTCGGCGCTGACCTGGTGGCCTTCCCCGAGATGGCCATCCCGGGCTATCCGCCCGAGGACCTGCTGCTCAAGCCGAGCTTTATTCGCGACAACCTCCGCCATCTTGAGCGACTGGTCCAGGCCAGCCGGGGAATCGCCCTGGTGGCCGGGTTCGTCGATCTGGATGGAGACATCTTCAACGCCGCCGCCTTCTGCTCCGACGGAGAGATAAAGGGCGTCTACCACAAGGTGTACTTGCCCAACTACGGCGTCTTCGACGAGGAACGCTACTTCCGTCGGGGCCGGCGGTGCCCGATATTCGAATACGCCGGGGTGCGGATCGGAGTCTCGATTTGCGAGGACGCGTGGTACCCCGGGGGGCCGGTTGCACTCCAGGCCGCCCAGGGCGTGGAGCTGCTGATCAACATCAACGGATCGCCCTATCACTTCGGCAAACGCTCGAGCCGGGAGATGATGATCGCCACCCGCGCCATGGACTCGCGCGCCTACATGGCGTGGGTCAACATGACTGGTGGGCAGGACGAGCTCGTCTTCGATGGCAACAGCGTCGTTTTCGCTCCCGACGGCGCGGTGGTCGCCCGGGCCCCCTCCTTCCAGGAGCACCTTTTGGTTTGCGACCTCGAGATCGGCGAGGTGCTGAGCCAGCGCCTGCGCGACACCAGGTTGCGCCAGGAGACGTCCGAGCACACCCCGGCCGAGCTCGCCGTCAGCCACGTCCAGGCCGGCGCTCCTCCTCCCCACCACCCGCGTCGGCTGCTTCCAACGCTGCGATGTGAACCGCTGGACGGAACCGCCGAGGTCTATGCCGCCCTGGTCCTGGGCACAGCAGACTACGTGCGCAAGACGGGCGCATTCAGCACCGTGGTCCTGGGCCTGTCAGGAGGGGTTGATTCTTCGTTGACCGCCGCGGTCGCGGTCGACGCGCTCGGCGCCGATCACGTTGTCGGCGTCCTCATGCCCTCCGAGTACACCTCGACTCAGAGCCTGGAGGACGCACGCGAGCTCGCCTCAGCGCTGGGAATTCGCACCGAGCTTTTGGCCATCGATGGCGCGCGCGCCGCCTACGCTGGTTCGCTTGACAGCGTCTTCGCCGGCACCTCCCCCGGAATCGCCGAGGAGAACCTTCAGGCGCGTATCCGGGGCAATCTGCTTATGGCGTTGAGCAACAAGTTCGGCTGGATGGTCCTCACCACTGGCAACAAGTCCGAGCTCGCAACCGGCTACTGCACGCTGTACGGCGACATGGCCGGTGGGTTCGCGGTCCTGAAGGACATTCCCAAAACCCTGGTCTACGAGCTCTGTGGCTACCGCAACCAGAGGTCCGGACCGGCTCCCATCCCGGAGCGGGTGCTGACCAAGGCGCCGAGCGCTGAGCTGCGCCCCGACCAGCGCGACGAAGACAGCCTGCCCCCCTACGCGGATCTCGACCCCATCCTGCAGGGCTACGTGGAGAAGGACCGCAGCGTGGACGAGCTGATATCTGCCGGCCATGACGCGGCCACGGTGCGAAGGGTAGTCGCGCTGGTGGACGCCAGCGAGTACAAGCGGCGACAGGGGGCCCCGGGGATCAAGATCACGCCCCGAGCCTTCGGTCGGGATCGGCGTATGCCCATCACCAATCGCTACCGACCGGAGGGCGACGTCGACCAAATCGGGCTCTCGACTCAGCGATAATCAATTTCTATGACCGCCATAAATCACGGGCATAACTGTGCCTGAGGGCTTCGACCTAGCCGTTATCGGGGGCGGTCCGGGCGGTTACGTGGCCGCGATCCGCGCCGCCCAGCTTGGCGCCCGGGTCGCGGTGGTCGAGAAGGATCGGCTAGGCGGCACCTGCCTGGTGCGCGGATGCATACCAACCAAGGCCCTCCTGCAATCCTCCGAGCTTTACTCCACCATCAGCCGCCAGGGGCTCAAGTTCGGAGTTGTGACGCAGGGCCTGAGCTTCGATCTACCGGCCGCCCAAAAGCGCCGGATCGAGGTCGTGGACGGAATCGTTCAGGGCGTGGAGGGTTTGCTCAAGGGCAACGGGGTGCAGGTGCTCAGCGGCAGCGGTCGGTTGCGTGCGGCCGGCGCCTTCAGCGTGGGCGAGACCGAATACTCAGCCGGTGCGGTGATCATCGCCACTGGATCGGTACCCGCCGCCCTCCCCGTGCCAGGGGCTGAGCTGACCATCGACTCGGATGGCATTCTCGGCCTGGAGCGGATCCCCTCGACCATGGTCGTGGTCGGGGGCGGGGTGGTGGGAATGGAATGGGGAGCGCTCTACGCCGCGCTCGGGACCCAGGTCACCGTGATCGAAATGATGCCGCGCATCCTGCCCATGGTGGAAGCCGACATGGTGCGCCTCTACCAGCGCCACTTCGAATCTCTGGGCGGTGTCATCCACACCGAGGCACGGGTGGAGTCGATCCATCGCGCTGGGGCCGAGTTGAAGGTACGGTTCACCCTGGGCGGCGAGGCCCAGGAGGCGACGGCCGAAGTGGTGCTCCGGGCCACCGGACGGGTGCCGTATACCGAGGATCTCGGACTGGACGCCACCGGCGTCGCCACCGAACGGGGCCGGGTGGTGGTCGACGACCACCTCCAGACCAACGTCAAGGGCGTCTACGCCGTCGGGGACGTGATCGGCGGCATCATGCTGGCTCACGTCGCCTCCTACGAGGGGGTCCTGGTGGCCGATAACCTGGCCGGGAAGGCCGATCGCACGCCCGACTACCGCGCCGTGCCGAACTGCATCTACACCGATCCCGAGATCGCCAACGTGGGACTGGGAGAGGCGGAGGCGCGCGAGCGTGGGCTCGAGGTGAAGGTGGGGCGCTTCCCCTTCGCCGCCTCAGGGCGAGCGATGACGCTGGGCTCCAGCGAGGGCGCGATCAAGATCATCGCCGACGCCAAGGACGACACCGTACTCGGTGTCCAGATGGTCGGACCGCGGGTCACCGACCTCATTGCTGAGGCCACGATCGCGGTCCAGCAGCGGCTGAGCCTTAAGGACATTGAGCTGACGATTCACGCCCACCCCACGTTGTCGGAATCGTTCCTCGAGGCGGCGCTGGCCGCCAACGGCGCGGCGATTCACGTCCTCAACCGGCAGCGCGCCGCGGCCAAGCCGACCCCAGCCCCGCCCACCCCCACCGCCGTAGCACCGGCGGCACGGCCCCCGGCCCCGGCCGCGGCGATAAAGACCGCGGCTCGCCAGCCCCGGACGTCGGCTCAGCTCTCTCCGCCAGCAGCGGGACCGGCGATTCCCGGCTTGAACCTGGACCGGCTCGACCTTAAGCGGACGAACAAAGATGAGCTGCTCAAGATCTATCGCCTCATGTTTTTGATCCGCAGATTCGAGGAGCGGGCCCAGCTTGAATACACCCACGCCAAGATCGGCGGCTACTGCCACCTGAACCTGGGCGAGGAGGCGACCGTGGTTGGGGCGATCATGGCGCTCAAGCCCAACGATTGGATCTACACCAGCTATCGCGAGCACGGCCATGCCATCGCCCGCGGCGTTGATCCAGCCGCGGTCATGGCCGAACTGTTCGGCCGCGAGACCGGGACCTCGCACGGGCGCGGCGGCTCCATGCACATATTCGACTCAGACCGTCATTTCATGGGCGGTTATGGAATTGTGGGCGGCCACCTCCCGCTCGCCGTCGGAGCGGCTTTCGCCGCCAAGTACGAGGGCCGCGAGGACGTCGTGCTCTGCATGTTCGGCGACGGCGCCTCCAACATCGGCGCCTTCCACGAGTCGCTGAACATGTCCAAGGTGATGCACCTTCCCGTAGTCTGGTTCTGCGTCAATAATCAGTACGGCATGGGCACCCCGGTCGAGAAGGCATCGGCCGTGCCCCACATCTACCTTCGAGCGGCTGCCTACGACATCGAAGCCATCCAGGTCGACGGGATGGACGTGATCGAGGTCGCGCGGCGCACCGCGGAGATCGTCAGGTTGAGCCGCAAGGATGGCGAGCCCCGGTTCATTGAGGCGCTGAATTACAGGTTTCGAGGACACTCCGTGGTCGATCCGGACAAGTACCGGGATGAGGCCGAGAAGGCCAAGTGGCGCGAGAGCGATCCGGTGGTGTCTTTCGAGCATCGATTGACCCAGGCGCGCGCGGCCTCGAAGGAGGAGATCCAGTCCATCCAGGACTCGGTTCAGGTCCAGATCGACGAGGCGGTGGCGTTCTCGGATGCAAGCCCCAACCCCCCCGTCGACGACCTCTATCAGCATCTTTACTCCCCCGACTGGGAGTTAGAGCGATGAGCGAAAAACTGTTCCGGGTGGCGCTGCGTGAGGCGATCGATGAGGAGATGGAACGTGATGGGCGCGTCTTCCTGATCGGCGAGGACATCGGACATTTCGGGGGCGCGTACCGGGTCACCGAGGGCCTGCTCGACAAGTACGGAGACATGCGAGTGGTGGATGCGCCCATCTCCGAGGAGGCGATAGTGGGCAGTGCCATCGGCGCGGCCATGGCTGGCCTACATCCGGTGGTGGAGCTGATGACCGTGAACTTCTCGCTCGTCGCCTACGATCAGATCGTTCAGAACGCGGCCAAGATTCGATACATGTTCGGGGGCCAGGTTTCGGTGCCGATGGTGATTAGAATGCCGGGCGGTGCCGGCCACCAGCTGTCCTCGCAGCACTCGCACAGCTTTGAGGCTCTGTACGGCATGATCCCCGGGCTCATCGTCGTCGCCCCCACCACCCCGGCCGACGCCAAAGGCATGCTCAAGGCGGCGATCAGATCCGACAATCCGGTCATGTTTCTGGAGAGCATGAGTCTGTACAACAGTCGGGGCGAGGTTCCGGACTCGGACTATCTGACCCCTCTGGGTAAGTCGGTCGTGCGCCGAGCAGGCGACGATGTAACGCTGGTCGGCGTCTCCCGCCAGGCCGTCAACGCCACCCTGGCGGCCCAGCAACTCGAGCAGGAGTCAATCGACGCCGAGGTGATCGACCTGCGCTCGATTCGCCCCATCGACTGGGAGACGCTTCAGAAATCGGTCAAGAAGACCGGCCACCTGATCGTCATCGAAGAGGGTTGGACCACCTACGGGGTGGGGGCTGAGATAGCGGCCGGACTCTCCGAGCGCTGCTTCGACTATCTCGATGCACCCGCACTCCGGGTCGGAGGAGCAGAGGTACCCATGCCCTACAACCAGGATCTCGAGCGCGCCTCGATCCCCTCGGTCGACCAGATCGTGGCCGCGGCGCGGAGAAGCCTGGGGCGCAAGGTGGCGGTCTAAAAATGCCTGAAGTCAACATGCCCAAGCTCTCCGACACCATGGAGGAGGGCACGGTGCTGACCTGGAGGGTGCCCGAGGGGGCTGAGGTCCATCGCGGGGATGCCATCGCCGAAATCGAATCTGACAAAGCCAGCTTCGACATCGAGGCCGAGGCCGACGGCATCCTTCACATCCTGGTCGAGGTCGGCCGTCCGGTACCGGTGGGCCAGGTGATCGCCACCGTGGGTGAGGGTGCGGCGAGCGCTACCAAGTCGGCCCCCGCCGCACCCGCAGTCGAGGCCGCCGCACCCGCAGTCGAGGCCGCCGCACCTGCAGTCGAGGCCGCCGCACCCGCAGTCGAGGCCGCCGCACCCGCAGTCGAGGCCGCCGCACCCGCAGTCGAGGCCGCCGCACCCGCAGTCGAGGCCGCCGCGCCCGCCTCGGATGCGCCCGAGGCAGAGGCCGCGACGCCCGCCGAGCCGGGTGCCGAACCCGAGGTGGCTCAGCCGGCGGCGCCGGCGGCCGCGATCGCGCCGCCTGATGCCGGCGCAGTCGCGGACCCGACCGGGGTCAGGGCCTCACCGCTGGCCCGGCGCCTGGCGACCGAGCGCGGGGTCGACCTCTCGCGCATCCGCGGCACGGGTCCCGAGGGCAGGATCGTGAAGGAGGACGTGATGGGGGCAGCCTCCTCCAAGGGGGCTGCGGGGCCCGCGGTCGAGATCGAGCAGCCGAACCGAATGCAAAGCACGATCGCGCGCCGCATGACCTTGGCCAAGAGCCAGGTCCCCCACTTCTACGTCACCGTCGAGGCTCGCGTCGACGACGCCGTGCATCTGCGCAAGCAACTCCAGGAAACCTATCCCGAGGCGGATCGGGTGACCATCACCGATATGATCATCCGCGCCGCCGGACTTGCCCTGGCCAAATTCCCCGAGGTCAACTCGTCCTGGATCGACGACCATTTCGAGCGCCACCGAGAGGTCCATATCGGTCTGGCCGTGGACTCTGCTGACGGCCTGGGTCTGCTGGTACCGGTCCTGCACAACGTCGATCGCAAGGACCTGGTCGCGATCGCGATCGAGTCTCGTCAGGTGATCGAACGGGCGCGAGCGGGACGGCCTCAATCCGGCGACCTGGAGGGCGGGGGCTTCAGCATCTCCAACCTCGGAATGTTCGGCGTGGACGAGTTCCAGGCCATCATCAACCCCCCTGAGTCTGCCATCCTCGCCGTCGGAGCCGTGAAGCAGGTCCCGGTGGTTGACGACAGCCGCGTGGTGCCAGGGACCGTGATGCGGATGACGCTGTCGGCCGACCACCGCGTCTTCTACGGAGCCACCGCGGCTCTGTTTCTGGGCGAGATCAAGCGCCTCTTGGAGCACCCGCTGAGTCTGATCCTGGATCCGTCCCAGTCCTGACGCACCTGATGACGTATCCACGGTTCACTCTCGGCCGGCGATGATGGAGCCGGGCGAGGAGTTGGAACGGGTGCGCTCGGCCTCGCTGGCCGCAAGGCCTCTGACGACCGACCTGCTCAGCCAGGCGGCCGCGGATCCCGCGCTCGCCCTGGCCTCGGCGCGCGAGGTGATGTTGATCGTGCTCCAGAACTCAGATCCGGCGTGGCCAGCGCTCGATCGCTGGCGCGAACTGTTGCCGCCCTGGTTCGTGGGGCTGTGCAGCGATGACGCGCAGACCCGCGACTGCGTCATCGACGTCTGGTCCCTGCGGGCCTGGATCTACTGGTTCCGGCCCGATCTCCGCCGCTGGCGCTGGTGGGGTGCCGAGGCCGCCCCTGGCGAGATCCGCCTGGCGGTGCTTCCCCAGTCCCAGACCTATCTCAAGGGCGCCGCGCAGTGGCTCCTTAAGGCTTCCGCCCAGCGCGAGGCCTGATTCGGGCCGGCTCCAGACAGTGGGCCGCCCCCGGGTTCAGGGCGTGGAGTCTTGATGCGGCCACAGCAGGCGCACGGTCGATCGCACAGCCGAGGAGGCGTTCGGGCGTGCCTCCGCCCGTACCGGAAGACTCAGAGTCATGATCAAATCCCCCGCCTCAAGACGAGCTTGCAGATCGCCCTCCTGGGCCGTGGCCAGCCGCTTGCTGATGGCCAGTCCCAGACCCACTCCCCCGGCTGCCGACGAGCGTGAGGGGTCGGCACGATAGAAGCGGTCGAAGATGCGCACGGGATCCGGCACGTTGCCTCCGACCCGGTTGCGCACCGACATCTCGATCCGGGCTCCCCTCACCTCCGCCTCGACCCCGATGATCGAGGCCTCCGGGGCGTACTTGACGGCGTTGTCAAGCAGATTCTCCAGAATCTGATGCAGGCGCTCGGGATCGGCTTCCGCCGGTGGCAGGGTGTCGCCCAGCGACACCCGCAGCACCAGCCGGCGAGACTCCGCACGCTGGCGGACCAGAGCCACCTCCTGCTCGACCTGAACGGCGACGTCGACGGCCTGGGTATCGATGTGCAGCTCACCCGACTCAACCCGGGCCAGGTCCAGCAGCTCCTGGGACATGCGCAGTACACGCTCTGCCTCCTCGTGCAGGATGGTGGCGGCGCGGTGACGCTCGGCCTCGCTCAGCGGGCTGTCGTCGACCAGAGCCTGGGAGAATCCGATCAGGCTGGTCAGGGGCGTTTTAAGCTCGTGTGACACGTCGGCCAGGAACCGGCGCTGCATCTCTCGGGCGCGCTCGACAGCGGCTGCCATCTCGTTGAAGGCATCTCCCACGATCCCGATCTCGGACCCTCCACCGACTGTGACCCGGCGTGAATAGTTGCCCTCGGCCACGTCCCGAGCGGCCAGTTCGAGTTCGGCCAGGGGCCTGGTCATGGCCCGGCTGATGAGCATCGTTACCACCACGGCCAGCAGCAGACCGGCTATCCCGGCAGCCAGAATCGGAGGCAAGAGCTGACTTGTGGCCTCGGCCTCCACCGCGCTCAGGGGGCGAGCGAGCACGACCCAGCCCTGATACGGGGCGAGCGAGCGGGCGCTGCCCACGTAGGAGGCGGCGAGCATGTACGACACACCTCCGAAGCTGATTCGGGCGGGATATACCTGGCTGCCAGACACGGTCAGAGGATTGCCTTGGATTGGTATCGAAGAGCCAAGCAGGGATGATCCCTGGCTGTCGAAGATGACCGTGGTCTCTCCGGTTGGCGGCCCCTGCAGGAGAAGCAGACGGTCGCCTCCCAGTCCAAAGCGATTGAGCGCAACCGACTGGTTTAGAATCCCGACCAGCTCACTGGGGTCGGCCACACATCCTATTCGCGCTTGACACTGGGTACTCATGACCAGCTGCTTGTAACGGATGACGTTGAGGTCCAGCTCCTGCTGGGCGTTGTTGACGTCCAGCTGCTTGAACAGGGATAGGGTTACCCCACCGGTCAGGACCAGGCTCACCCCGACGATGCCAACGACGGCCAGGAGTAGCCGGATGCGCAGGCTCAGCTTTCGGTCAGCTCCAACTTGTACCCCACTCCCCAGACGGTCTGGATCGAGGGGTCCTGAATCCTCGCCTCGGCCAGCTTTTCCCGCAGCTGCTGAACATGGACGTCGACGGTACGGGTGTAGCCGGGGAAGTCGTAGCCCCAGACCAGGTCCAGCAGCTCACTGCGCTGAAAAACCCGGCCCGGGTGGCGAGCCAGAAGCGCGATGAGGTCGAACTCCTTGGGCCGTAGTTGGACGCGGCGCTCCTCGAAACGCACCTCGTGGCGTTCGAAGTCGATCTCGAGGCGTCCGGCCCGGACCAACCGGGGCTGGTCGGGGTCGAGCCGGGCCCGGCGCAGGAGAGCCTTGGCTCGCGCCACCAACTCCTGCGGATGGAAGGGCTTGGTCAGGTAATCGTCCGCACCCATTTCGAGTCCGACCACCTTGTCGGTGACGTCGTCGCGAGCCGTCAACATGATGATCGGGACCTGGCTCTGTTTGCGGATCTCCCTACAGATCGACACCCCATCAAGACCGGGCAGCATGATGTCCAGCACGACCAGGTCAGGCTTGACCTGATTGAAGCGGGACATGGCCTGAGCTCCGTCGGTGACGGTCTCGATCGAGTAGCCCTCGCGCGCGAGGTAGAGCCGAGCCAGCTCCAGGATGTGGTCCTCGTCGTCGACGACCAGGACCTTGTGGGTCGCGGCGGTTGTGTTCACAGCCTCATTTGAGCCTCATATTGTCCGCCGCCCAACATCTTGTCTTGATGCATTTGTAAACGCGGGTGTCGCGCGCCCGCGGCCGGGACCCTGGATCAGTCCCTCGCCGCACGCAGGACGATCTTGATCGGGTTGCCGTTGAAGCCGTGGGCGGCGCGCAGCTGATTCTCCAGGTAGCGGCGGTAGGAGAAGTGGAGCAATCCCACGTCGTTGACGAAGAGAACAAACGTGGGCGCCTCGCTGGCGGCCTGGGTGGCGTATTTAAAGTTCAGCCGGCGTCCCTTGAAGCTGGGAGGCGGATGTTGCTCGAAAGCCTCCCGGAAGAGCCGGTTGAGCTGGTTGGTGCCAATCCGGATGCGGCGTTGGCCCACCACCTCGAGCGCGGCCGGGAGCACGCGCTCCACCCCCTCCCCGGTCAGGGCGGAGATGGTCAGGACGGGCGCGTGGGCAAAGAATCTGAACTGGGAGAGGACGCGCTCGCGCCACAGGGTTTGCTTTTTATCTATGGCGGGGAGCAGATCCACCTTGTTCACGACCAGGATCAGCCCCTTGCCCGCCTCAAGGGCGTATCCGGCCACATGCTGGTCTTGGGCCAGGACGCCCTCGGTCGCATCCATGACCAGGATCGAGGCGTCGGCTCGCTCCATGGCCTTGATTCCGCGCAGGAGGCTGAAGTGCTCGGCCCGGTCTCGCGCCGCCGAGCGGCGCCTGATCCCGGCCGTGTCGACCAGTGTCACCGGCAGGCCGTCGAAGATGATCTCGGTATCGACCGGATCGCGCGTGGTCCCGGGCTCCTCGGAGACTACCGACCGCGACTCGCCCAGGAGACGGTTCAAGAGCGAGGATTTGCCCACGTTGGGGCGTCCCATGATGGCCAGTCGCGCGGTCTCCTCTTCGGCCGCAACGCTCTCCTCGGGTGCGGGCAGCCGGAGCACGATCTCGTCCAGCAGCTCACCGATGCCCAACCCATGCTGACCCGAGATCAGGACCGGCTCCCCCAATCCGAGTTCCAAGATCTCGTGCCGAAAGTGATCCTGGCCCGGGTGGTCAGCCTTGTTCGCGGCCACGACCACCGGCCGCGCCGACCGGCGCAGCATCTGCATGATGTCGCGATCGATCGGGGTCAGACCCTGGCGAACATCGAGCATGAGGACGATCAAACTCGCCTCGGCGATGGCCAGTCGCGTCTGCTCTTCGATGGCCGCCTGCGACCCCTCATCGGCGCCGAAGAGGAGGCCCGCGGTGTCGACCACGGTGAACTCACGCCCGTTCCAATCCGCCACTCCGTAGAGACGGTCCCGGGTCAGGCCCGGTTGAGCGTCGACGATGGCCTGGCGCCGGCCGATGAGACGGTTGAAGAGGGTCGACTTGCCGGTGTTGGGACGCCCCACAAGTGCAACCACGGGTCGGGACACCGCCTCATTGTGGCCCGGGCGGGGGGGCGGCCGCCGCCGGGACTCATTCGACGATGAGTTCGGTCTGCTCCATGGGTCCGCCGTCAGCAACGGCGATGAACGCGTTGGCGTCGACCACCCGGCCCTGAGCACAGCTGACTATCAGGTACACCGGACCCTTCCAGGCGCGCTCAGCGTCGGTCAAAGAGGCCCACGCGGGATGATCTGGGTGGCTGTGGTAATAGCCGATGATCGAGGTCCTCTCGGCGTCGCAGCGGCGCTGGACCCGGATCTGGTCCACCGGATCCATCTCGTAGCGGTCACGCGCCCGATCGACGACGGTGTTGCGCACGGGCTCGGTGGTGGTCACAACCCCCTGCTCCTGGGCGGCGATCATGATCCCGCAGATCTCAAACGGATAACCAGATTCGGCGTGGGCCCGAATCTGGTCCATGGCCACGGGGCTGATGCGCATCGCTACCGCGCCCCGTAGAGCCCGGTTGAAAGGTAGCGGTCACCGCGATCGGGAAAGATCACCACCACCATCCCCCGGTCGACTTCCCGCGCCAGCTGGGACACCGCCCAGAGCACGGCACCCGAGGAGTGGCCGACGAGCACACCCTCGCTGCGGACCAGGTTCCGAGCCAGCTCGTACGCGCCTTCGGTTGGAGCCCCCCACAGGTCATCGGCCAGGCTCGGATCCCAGATCCCCGGAGGGATGGCACTGGGCAGGTGCTTGAGCCCCTCCAGGCCGTGAAAGGGGTCCTCGGGCTGTACGGCTATGGTCCGGATGGAGGGATCGTGCTCCTTTAGGCGCCGCGCGCTACCGGTGAAGGTCCCCGTGGTCCCCAGGCCGGCGATGAAGTGACTGACCCGACCTCCGGTCTGGGTCAGGATCTCGACCGCGGTTCCATCGTAGTGAGCCCGCGGATTGGCCGGGTTGTTGTACTGATCGGGGTAGAAGTAGAGGTCGGGGTCACGCTCGATCAGCTCGTGGCAGAGCCTGATGGCTCCGTCCGAGCCCTCCATGCCGTCGGAGTACACCAGTTCGGCGCCGTACGCCTCGGCCAGTCGCTTGCGCTCGGCCGACACGTTCTCCGGCATGACCAGGCGAACCCGGTAACCCTTGGCGCGCGCGATCAGGGCGTAGGCGATGCCGGTGTTACCGGAGGTGGAGTCGATCAGAATCCGGTCGCGGGTCAGCACTCCGCGGCGTTCGCCGTCCTCGATCATGGATAGGGCGGCGCGGTCTTTGACCGATCCGCCCGGGTTGCACCACTCCCACTTGGCGAAGACGTCCAGTCGGGGGTTGAGGTCCGAGAACATCTTGACCCGGACGAGCGGCGTGTTCCCGACCAGCTGCGTGATGTGGTCGACCGGCGCGGGTGGGGTCATGCGTGAATCAGTCTAGAAACCCGGCCCAGGCGGCTGCAGGCCTAGGTGATCCTGAACAGAACGACGCCAACGGCGATGAAGATGGCGCCGACTCCGTATCCGATCAGCGATCGCCGATATAGCGAGGCTCCATCCGAGCCAATGACGTTCAAAACCGCCTTGCCCAGCAAGAGCCCGCCCGCCAGCACCACGATCGAGGGCCGATGAGTGGCCGACCCGTAGAAGAACACCCCCGAAAAGAGGAGGAGTTCAAAGAGCTGGAGCACGGTGTACGCCGACAAGCTATGCAGTCACCCTCCCCGCCCCGATCCGGCACCGGTTCTCGACCTCTGGCGCCACGCCGCGCACGGCGGCGCTGAAAACGCCCAACCCACCCCGCCACATCTTGCTACTGCGTACCCAGTGCCTGCTGAAAGTCGTCGATCAGGTCCTGAGGGTCCTCGAGGCCGGTGGACACCCGGACCGTCCCCTCCCCCACCCCCGCCGCGCGCCTCTCCTCCGCGCTCAGGCTGCGATGCGAGGTGAGAGCGGGGTAGGAGATCGTCGTCTCCACCCCGCCCAGGCTGGCGGCAAAACGGACCAGCCCCAGCCCCGAGACCAACCGCTGAACCGCAGGCCGGCCGCCGTCGAGGTCAAATGCGAACATCCCGCCGCTTCCCGCGGGCAGGAGGCGCTGGCAGACCGCCCCAGCCTCCACGTCCAGGGCCGGATGGTGCACCCTCTCCACTCCCGGGAACGGCTTCATGGCGCGGGCCAGCCGAAGCCCGTTCGAGCTGTGGCGGGGCATGCGCAGGTGCAGCGTCCGCAACCCCCGCAGAGCCAGCCAGGCCTCAAATGCACCCAGACTGGCCCCCAGCCGGGAGCGCCGGGCACGCACCTCCTCGATGATCGCCTCCGGACCACAGACCACGCCTGCCACCAGGTCGGAATGACCGCCCAGGTATTTGGTCGCGCTGTGCAGCACCAGGGTTGCCCCGTGCTCAAGGGGCCGGTTCAGAATCGGAGTCGCGAAGGTGCCGTCCACCACCAGGGCGGCGCCCGCGCGACGGCAGGCCAGCGCCACCCGGTCCAGATCACAAACCCGGCAGAGCGGGTTGGAGATGGTCTCGGCCAACAGCAGGGCCGCGCCGTCGAGCCCCACCTCCAGCGCCCGCGCATCGTTGAGGTCCACCTCGCGAATCACATATCCGAGCGGGGCGAGGTCCCGCCGAAGCAGAGCCAGGCTGCCGCCGTAGGCCCTGCGGTCAACCACCAGCGGGGCTGGGCGTGGAGCCAGGGCGAGGATGCTGGTCAGGACCGCGGCCATGCCGGACGCAGTGGCGGCCGAGCTCTCCGCCCCTTCCAGGGCGGCCATGGCGACCTCGAGCATGGAGACGTTGGTGCTCGACTCACGGGCGTACACGTGCCCTGGGGTGGCGGCAGAGGCCACCGAGTCGTAGTCGTCCAGGTCTGTGAACACCCAGGCCGAAGTCGGCACCAGGGTCGGCGCCTGGGGATCGCGGGGGCCCAGCTCTCGACCGGCGTGGACCGCCCGCGAGTCAGCTCTCACCGGATTCGAAGCCGGCTTCCACCAGCGTAGCGCGCGCCCATGCCGAGCTCAGCCTCGATCACCCGGAGGCGGTTGTACTTGGCCACCCGCTCGGAGCGCGCCGGCGCACCCGTCTTGATCATGCCCGCGGCGGTGGAAACGGCGAGGTCGGCGATGGTCACGTCCTCGGTCTCCCCGGAACGGTGCGAGATCACCACGCTGTAACCGGCGGACCGCGCCATGTCGATGGCGGCCAGGGTCTCGCTCAGGGTCCCGATCTGGTTGACCTTGATCAGTACGGAGTTGGCCACGCCCGCCTTGACCCCCTTGGCGATGCGCTCGGGGTTGGTCACAAAGAGGTCATCTCCGACCAGCTGGACTCGCTCCCCCAGGCGTTCGGTGAGCAGCTTCCACCCCTCCCAGTCGTCCTCGGCCATTCCGTCCTCGATTGAGATCACGGGGTAGCGATCAGCCCAGCCGGCGTACAGTTCGACGAGTTCGGCCGCCTCCATGGTCCGGCCCTCCCCGGCCAAGTTGTAGTGGCCGCTCGAATACAGCTCACTGGCGGCGACGTCGATCGCCACCGCCACGTCCTGGCCCGGCCGGTAGCCGGCCGCCGAAATGGCCTCGACGATCAAGGCCAGGGCCTCCTCGTTGGACTCAAGTCGGGGAGCGAATCCCCCCTCGTCACCGACTCCGGTGGCGAGCTGGCGCCCCGCGAGGACGCCCTTGAGGTTCGAGTAGACCTCCGCCACCGCCCGCAGAGCCTCCTGAAAGCTGGCCATGCCCACCGGGCAGACCATGAACTCCTGCAGATCGACGTTGTTGTCGGCGTGGGCTCCCCCGTTCAGGATGTTGGCCATGGGCAGGGGGAGCAGGTTGGCCTGGGCGCCGCCCAGGTAACGGTAGAGCGGCATTTCCACCGCCGCCGCTGCGGCGTGCGCCGCCGCCAGCGAAACCCCGAGCACGGCGTTGGCTCCAAGGCGCGACTTGTTCGGGGTTCCGTCCATGTCGCACAGGACGCGGTCCAGCCCAAGCTGGTCGGATGCATCCATCCCCTCCAACGCCTCGGCGATCTCACCATTGACGTTGGCCACCGCGCCCAGAACCCCCTTGCCGCCAAACCGTCCGGGGTCGCCATCGCGCAGCTCCACCGCCTCGTGACGCCCTGTAGAGGCACCCGAGGGGACGGTGGCGGTACCGGATCCGAACGCTGTCTCGACCGTCACCTGGACCGTAGGGTTACCCCGGGAGTCCAAGACCTCCAGTGCGTGCACGCCTTCGATTGGAATCATGACGATCGGAGAGTCTATCGGTCCGGATCAGGCCGGGGTGGAGAATCCATAGTCCAGGAGCTTGCCGGCGTCGGTGAAGAACACATCCGAATTCATCACCACGGCCAGTATGCGGCGCTTCCCGCGCACGGCCAGAGAGGCCACGCAGCCGCCGGCGGCATCGGTGAAGCCGGTCTTCAGGCCCACCGCGCCGGGGTAGCTCCATAGCATCTTGTCCAGGCTATAGGCCTGGTAGGCCTTGTGCGAGGCGGTGGCCGGAATTGAGATCTGTCGCGTGTCGGCGATGGGCAGAAGCTCAGGGTAGTACGTGACCAGGCTCGCGGCGATGACCGCCAGGTCGTAGGCGCTGGCCTGGTGGCCCGGCTGATCCAGGCCGGTCGGATTCATGAATCGGAGGTCCAACAGACCCATCGCCCGCGCCTTAGCGTTCATCAAGGCGATGAAACGATCGTGCATCACCAGCCCGTCGGCCAGGGCCTCGGCGGCGTCGTTGCCGGAATCTAAGAACATCCCGTACATGAGATCCCGGACCGATACCACCTCGCCCGCCGACAAACCCATCAGGTCTGGCGGCTCCTGGGCCGCCAGGGCCGATACCGTCACCTCGGTGCCCATCGAAGCCAGGTCCAGAGCCACCATGGCCGTGACCATCTTGGTCAGGCTGGCGGGCGCGCGCTGCACGTCGGGCGCCCTCTCCCAGAGCACGCGCCCTGAGTCAAGGTCGACCTCGATTCCCTCGGTTGCGGCGATTCCGAGGTCGGGCGGCGGGTGGGACGCCAGCCAGGACGAGCTGAAGGCGAGGGGGCGGATGGGGCGAGTGGCGGTGCTCAAGACCTCGTTGGAGTGAGCCGCAGTGCGGGAGAGGTGGACCACCGGCGCCCTGACGCCAAGCCAGAAGTGACCACCCACAACCCCGCAGCCGGCGCCAAGCAGTACCGTGATCGAAATCAGCGCGAGCGCCAGCAAGTCCCGCCGTCGCCGGCGGCGACCGCGATTACGCCCGTCACCGGGTGCTGAGACGAATGGAGGGTTTGGGTTGAGGGCGATGCCGATGCGCATATTAAGACCTGCGAGGGACTTCGTGAAGCCCCGGGTGGGGGCTCCGACCACCAGTCCTCGGGCTGGGCTGGGGAAGCACAGATGATCAATGCGCGCGCATTTGCGCAGAGCTTTGTGACCCTGGTCGTGATCATGGATCCGATCGGCAACGTGCCCATGTTCATCGCCTTGGCAGCGGGACGCAAGAGCCGCGATCGAACCTGGTTGGCAATCCAGGCCGCCCTCGCCGCCGGCGCCCTCGTGACTGGGTTCGCGCTCTTTGGCGGCGCCGTCCTGAGCTACCTACACATATCTGTCCAGAGCCTGTCCATCGCCGGGGGCTTGCTCCTGCTGCTGGTTGCGCTGGAGTCGTTCCGGGGCCAGACCCTTCCCGCCAGCGAGGCCAGCAACATAGCCCTGGTCCCGCTGGCGACCCCGCTCCTGGCCGGACCCGGCGCCATCGCGGCGGTCATGGTCCTCAGCACTCGTTACTCGGACGGGCCGGGTCGGGCGGGAGTGGTGCTGGGCATCATGCTCACCGTCCTTGTCGTCGGGGCCGGGCTGAGCCTGGCCGGTCAGATCTCGCGCTTGTTGCGGCCCGCAGCGATCAACTTCCTGTCTCGCGTGCTCGCCCTTTTGCTATCGGCCATCGCGGTCCAGCTCATCATCGACGCGGTCGTACAGCTGGCCCACGCCAGGGCCTGAGGCCGAGATCGATCAGGCGCCGGCCCCCATATGGTCGACGATCGCGTCGGCCACCTGGCTCGTGCCGACGGCGTCGGGATCGTTGCGGTCGACCTTCATGTCGTAGGTCACGGCGCGGCCCGACTTGATCACGGCCGCGATCGCACCTTCGAGCTGATCCGCCGCCTCACCCTCCTCCAGATGCCGGAGCATGAGCACGCCCGACAGCATCACCGCCATCGGATTGACCTTGTTCTTACCCGCGTACTTGGGAGCGCTGCCGTGAGTGGCCTCAAAGACCGAGACGTCGGCGCCGATGTTGGCCCCCGGGGCAAGGCCCAAGCCCCCGATCATGCCCGCGCCGAGGTCGGAAAGGATATCGCCATACAGGTTGGGCAGGACCATCACATCCTGCTCCTGCGGGCGCAGGACCAGCTGCATGGACATGTTGTCGACGATGCGATCCTCGAACTCGATGTCGGGATAGTCCTTGGCCACCTCTCGCCCAACGCGCAGAAACAGCCCGTCGGTGTGTTTCATGATGTTGGCCTTGTGGACCAGAGTGACCTTGCGCCGCCCGTATCGCCGCGCGTATTCAAGGCTGTAGCGGACGATGCGCTGGGTGCCGAAGATCGAGATCGGCTTGATTGAAAGACCGGAGTCGGTCCTGATTTTCTTTCCGCTCAGGGTCGAGAGCTCGTCGATCAGGTGTAGGCAGTCGGGACTTCCCTCTTCGAACTCGACTCCGGTGTAGATGTCCTCCGAATTCTCGCGTACGAAGATCAGATCCAGATCGTCGCGCAGATTGCGCGCCCCCGGGTAGGCCTTGACCGGGCGCAGGCAGGCGAAGAGATCCAGCTCCAAGCGCAGCGCCACGTTGACGCTGCGGAAGCCGGTCCCGATCGGCGTCGTGATCGGTCCCTTGAGGGCCACCTTGTTGCGCCGGATGGAGCTCAGAACGTGCTCGGGCAGCGGGGTGCCGAATTCGGCCATCACGTTCTCCCCGGCCTGCTGTACGTCCCAATCGAACTTGACTCCGGTGGCCTCGATCACGCGGACGGTCGCATCGCAGATCTCCGGACCAACCCCGTCGCCGGGGATCAGGGTGACGCTGTGGCGACTCATTATTTCTTGAAGTAGTCGGCGTTGACTTTGATGAACGACGTCCACTGCGCGGGGACCTCGTCCTCGGGATAGATGGCGTCGACCGGACAGGGGTCAACGCAGGCGCCGCAGTCGATGCACTCGTCAGGATCGATGTAGTAGATCTCTGCCTTATCGTCGGTGTGGATGCAGTCCACGGGGCAGACCTCGACGCACGACGCGTCCTTGGTTCCGACACAGGGTTCCGTGATCACATATGCCAAAGCCCCACGATTCTATCCCTAGCCGCCGGCCGCGCGCTCGCCCGCCCTCCGCTCCAACCGATACCCATAGCCAGCGACCGCGACCAGCTGATTTCCCCGGTCGAGTCCTTCGCCGAGCTTGCTCCGCAGGCGCCTGACCAGGAGGTCCACGCGCTCGGTCGAGATGTCGGCGTCATATCCGTACACCTCGTTCAGAATCTGCTCGCGGGAGACGGCGATGCCAGCGTTGCGGGCGAAATACTCCAGCAGTCGGAACTCAAGCGGGCCCAGGCTGACCTCCCGGCCGCCGGTCAGCACGGTGCGGGCGGCGGGGTCGATTTCGACCGCTCCCAGCCGGATGGTGCGGTCCATCGTGGGGCCTGGCTCCACCTCTCCGACGCCGGCCGCCTGGGCCTTGCGCACGTGCGCCTCGAGCCGTGCGACCAGCTCGGCGCGGCGCACGGGCTTGACCAAAAAGTCGTCGGCGCCGCTGTCAAGACCGCGGCTGATGCTGGCCTCATCGTCTCGGCCGCTCACAAACAAGATCGGAACCAAAGGATCCTCAGACCGAAGCTGGCGACAGAGTTCGGTCCCCGGGCGATCGGGCAGGACCCAATCCATGAACACCGCCACCGGCCGGTGGGCGGAGAAGGCCTCGTGCGCAGTCTGGGCCGATGCGCATACCAGAGCCGAGAAGCCCTCCTCTTCGACCACCGCGGCCAGGAGCTCGGCCGTCTCTGGCGAGTCCTCGACGATGAGCAGAGTTCCGCGATTGCCAGCCATTTGCAGTGGCATCGTACCCCGACCTGAGCAGCGCATTGGATACGCTAATCCAATGCAAGACAAATTCGATCTGTCCGGGTCGGACGTGACCGCCACCGCCTCGGGCCTGGCGTATAGCGAGGTCGAGATCGGCACTGGCGAGGAGGCGATCGCAGGCCGGGAGGTTTCAGTCCACTACACGGGGTGGTTGACCGACGGTCAAAAGTTTGACAGCTCCCGAGATCGGGGCTCGCCGTTCCGCTTCGCCCTGGGTGCAGGCTCGGTCATCGCGGGCTGGGACGAGGGGGTACAGGGGATGCGCGTGGGGGGCCGGCGCCGGCTTGAGATCCCATCCCAACTGGCCTACGGGAGCCGAGGCGCCGGGGGCCTGATTCCCCCCCACGCCAACCTGATATTCGCGGTCGAACTGCTCGAGGTGGCCTGACCGGCCCGAATCGACCTACCGGGTAGGGCTGGACGCGCCCAGGGCCGGCTCCGCCGCATCGAGCGCCGGCTCGGGCCGGCCGGAGCGTAGCGACGGCACCGCCCCGGCCAGGATCAGGGCTCCGATCACGCAGGCGACACCGCCGAACACGACCGAGAAGACGGGTGAGCTGAGCGCGGCCACGCCACCGGACTCCAGATCGCCCAGGCCGGGTCCTGACACCACCACCAGGGAGTTGAGCGAACCGATGCGTCCGCGCAGGCGGTCGGGTGTCGCCATCTGGACGATGGTGGTGCGAAATATGGCACTGACCACGTCGGCACCGCCGGCCAGCCCGAGCAGTCCCAGGCCGGCGATGAACAGCGGCGCGGTGAGTCCAAACCCAGTCATGGCGGAGCCCCAGACCAGCACTGCCAGCGTGACCGCCAGGCCGCGTCGCTGGACCGATCCGACCCAGCCGGTCAACGCGGACGCGACCATCCCACCCATGCCGATGGCCGAATAAAGCAATCCCAGGCCGGCCGGCCCGACGTGGTAGACGGTGAGGGCCAGGGCGGGGAATAACGCGGTGGGAGCGCCAAAGATCATCGCCACCAGGTCGATCAGGAAGGTGGCGCGCAGGAGTGGACTGCGAAGGGCGAAGCCCAGGCCTTCCAGCGGCACTCCCAGCCCCCAGGCCGGAGGCCGGCCCAGTGGCGGCAGTGGTGGCAGGCGGGAGATGGCCAGGAGTGCCGGCAGGGCCATCAGCACGTCGACCAGGAAGGCCGCGGAGAGGGCGATGGCCCCGATGACGAGCCCACCCAGGATGGGACCGACGACGACCGCGATCTGGGTCGCCGCCTGCTGCAGCGAGCTGGCTGAGGCAAGACGATGGTCGGGGAACAGGCGGGGAGGAATGGAGAGCCGACAGGACATTTCGATGTTGCCCAGTCCCGCGCCGACCGCGGCGAGCACGATGATGGGCAGCAGCGAGGGGTGCGGGAAGAGCGCGGTCACGGCCAGGGCCCCAGAACAGACGCCGTTTAGAAGCCGGTTCACGAACATAACGCGGCGGCGGTCGTAGCGATCGACGAGGACGCCGCCGTAGAGGCCGGCCAGCATCATCGGAGGCAGCCGAGCCAGACTGACCAGGCCCACGGTGAGCGAGGAGTGGGTCAGCAGGTAAACCTGGAAGGGAAGAGCGACGCTGACGGCCTGCCGGCCCGATATCGAGGTGATGACCGCGACCAGGAAGCTCCGAAACGATGGCGAATCACGCGCCGGGCCCAAATCGAGGAGCACGCGGCGCGGGACCACGCCCACATTGTGCCGGGACCGCTCCCAGCGTCGCCGGCTAGGCCGCCGTCTGTTCCTCGGTGGCCACCGTCAGCCAGTGGTCACCCCGGCGCACGCGCAGCCGCAGTGAGCGCTTGCCCGAACGCTTCAGCGCGCTCAGCACCTGGTCTGGGGAGAAGACCGAATAGCCCCCCAGCTCGGCCACCACGTCGCCCTCCTGAAGACCCAGCCGCGCGGCCGGGCCGCCCGCCTCGACCCGGCCCACCACGACCTCGCCGGTGGAGCCGGCGATGAGCTCCAAGCCCTCGTCGGCGGGATCGGGCTGGAGCAGCGCGAGCAGGGCTTGAGGGTCGTACCCGGGAACCGTGCGGCCGCCGCGGCGGGTGACCGGCAAGGCCCCCCCGCCCAGGGCCAGGGCCAGGGCCAGCGCACCCTCATCGTTGTCCACGTCGTGGATCTGAGTGGTGATCTCGTACCGCTCGAGCCAGTCCAAAAGCGCGTCGGAGGACCCCACTCCGGGCTGAATAAAGACGTCAAATGCCATGCCGAACTCCTACCCCGCAGGACGAGGTGTTCAAACCTTTGACCCCTCGCCTTGGTTGCCTTGAGGGGCGTTGACCAGGGAGTGGGCGGCGGAGTCGAAGTAGTGCTCCACGGCGGCCCGGGCCTCGGGGTCAAGCTCGAGGCCGTCCAGGGCCGCGCGCATGTGGCTGAGCCATGCGTCCCGCTCCTCAGGACCGATCGGGAAAGCCTGGTGCCGCAGGCGCAGACGAGGGTGCCCACGGAGGCGGTTGTACACGGGCTCCCCGCCCCAGTACTGGACCAGGAAGAGAAGCAGATTGCGCTTGGATTCCGACATGTCGGCGGGGTAGAGCGGGCGCAGGATTCGATCCGCCTCGACTCCGGCGTAGAAGCGCTCCACCAGCTGGGACAGCGCGGCCTCACCCCCCAGGCGCTCCAGATCGATCACCTGACGCCCTCTTCCAGGGGCAGGTCGGCGTAGGCGCTGGCCTGCATGTTGAACAGTGCCGCGTAGCGACCAGCGAGCGCCATGAGCGTGGCGTGGGTGCCCTCCTCGATCAGCCGCCCGCCCTCCAAGAACAGGATCCGGTCCGCCTGTCGCACGGTCGAGAAGCGATGAGAGATGTAGACCGCGGTGCGCCCCGCGCTCAGCTGGCGCAGACGCCCGAAGAGCTCGAACTCGGCCTGGGCATCGAGCGCCGAGGTGGGCTCGTCGAGGACCATGACGGAGGCGTCGCGCAGAAACGCGCGGCCCAGGGCGAGCTTCTGCCACTCCCCCCCGGAGAGGTTGACCCCGCCCTCGAACCAGCGCCCCAGGGGCGAGTCATAACCCATCGCTAGACGGTCGACGACGGCGTCCGCTCCGCTTTTGGCCGCGGCCTCGCGGATGGCTGGGAGGTCTTCGATCCGGTTTAAATCTCCCAGGCCGATGTTCTCTGCGGCCGTGGCCTGATACGTCACGAAGTCCTGGAACATGGCCGCAATCGCACCGCGAAGCTGGGTCGGATCGTAGTCCTTGAGGTCGTGTCCATCCAGCAGGACCCGGCCCGAGGTGGGGTCGTAGAGGCGGCAGAGGAGCTTGATCAGCGTGCTCTTCCCGGCACCGTTGCGGCCCACGACCGCTATCGTCTCGCCGGCCGAGATCCGGAAACTGACATCCTCCAGGGCGATCGAGTTGGAGCCGGGATATTGGAACGTGACGTGCTCAAACACGACCTCCCCCCGGATCGGATCGGTCACCTCAACCGGATGCGCCGGCGGAGCCAGCATGACCGGCGTGGCCAGGAGTTCATAGAGATTGGCCAGGTAGAGACTGTTCTCGTACATCCCACTGAAGCCGGAGAGGATGCCCTGAATGGAGCTCTGAACCGATGAGGCGGCCTGGGTGTAGAGGGTCAGATCGCCCAGCGTGAGGGGTCCGAAGACGGCCTTGATGGCGACGTAGAGATAGGTGGCCGATCCGGCCAGCGTGGTGATCGAACTCCATGCGTATCCGGCCATGTAGCGCCGGCCAACCAGCCGCCGCTGGCGCTCGTAATAGGTCTTGGATAGAGCCTTGAATCGAGCGATGAAGTAGCCACCCAGATCGAAGAGCTTGATCTCCTTGGTGTAGCTGTCGGTGGTGACGAGATCGACCAGATAGGACATGCGCCGGCGCAGAGGAGAAGCCCAGCGCGCGAGCTGGTAGCCCCGCCAGCCGTAGCGGGTGTCGGAGATGAACGCGGGGATGGGGCTAAGCAGAGCGACGAGCGCCAGGATCGGGCTGACCCCGATCAAAAGCGCCACCATGCTGGCGAAGGTGAGGGTCGTCTGAAGCAGCCCGAACATGGTCGAGACCATGACCACCGGCCGGCTCGACGAGTCCTGCTGGGCCCGTCGGAGCAGGTCGTAGGAGTCAGAGGACTCGAAGAACTGCAGGTCCAGGCGAGCGGCGTGCTCCATGACCATGAGCTGAATCTGCAGTTGGACACGATCCTGCATCAGCTGCTGGGACACGTTGCGCACGGTCGACAGGAGCGAGGTGAAGGCGTAGATCACGAACTGCACGCCGGCCAGCATGGCAATGGCTCCGATGGTGGTCGTAAGAGGTGAACGAAGGTCGACGAAGAGCAGCTGCACCTGGAGCTGGGTGCGATCGGGGATGTGCTGCTGGTGAACCTGGATGGCGCGCACCACGGCGTTGATCAAAAGCTTGGCGGTGTAGGCGTTGAGGGCGGGCAGGAGCCCGGCCAGTACGGTGGCAGCGAAGAGGGCTGTGGTCAGTGCAGGACTGGTTTTCCAGACCAGCCGCGCCACCTGGGGAATTCCGATGAAGGTTGCCCTGACGACGTCGCGGAAGCCGCGCAGGCGCTCGGCCAGGGTGCGGCGAGGGGCTGGAGGCGTGGGGTCGACCCGCTTGGGATCACCACTCAGACCGCTGTGAGGTGAGGCCTGCGCCGACCGCCGCTGGGCCGCGCGTCGGAGGTGAAAGTCGTCCATCCTGACAGGGGAACCGCTTCCGGGGGGTGGCCAATTCCTTCCCCCGGGGATTGGTTGCGGGGAGCGGCCTTGCGACCCCTCCCCGCCTCGCAGCTTTGTGAGTTACGCCACCACAACCTCGGCTGGTCGGGCCGCTGGTGGCTGCGGCATGAGCTCGTAGGCGACGTCCCCGTGGATGGCCTCGTCCCCATCTTCGAGCTGGGCTGGTGTCAGCCGGAGCGGAATGAAGAGTGAGATCACCTTCAGGATGACGAAGGTCATGATGCCGTCCCAGAGCAGGATGAAGACCAGTCCAATGATCTGGGCGATGAACTGCTTGGGGTTGCCGAAGAAGAGCCCGGCGACCGAGACCGAAGCCGTCTTGCCCGTACCGGGATAGACGATGACGTTGGGGTCGGCCAAGAGCCCGACCATTAAGCCTCCGACCGCACCGGCGATGAGGTGGGTGTGCATGACGCCCAGGGTGTCGTCAATCAGGCTGAAGGGCTTGATGCGGACCAGGTAGTTGAAGGAGAAGAAGGGGATAGCTCCGGCTGCGATACCGATGGCGAGCGCGCCGTAGCCGTCGACATAACCGGCCGCCGGGGTGATCGCGACCAGACCCGCGATCATGCCGTTGACCATCCCACCCACGGTGGGCCGGCCCAGGATGAACACGTCGAGGAACATCCAGACGAGCATCGCCGTGGCCGCGGCGAGGTTGGTGTTGAGCACGGCCGCGCTGGCGTCAGCACCGGCGAAGTAAGGGTCACCACCGTTGAATCCGTTCCATCCCAGCCAGAGCAATCCGCCTCCGGTGATGGCGGCGATGACGTTGCTGGGCCGGTTGTGCTCCCGGTCGACCAGGAGCCGCGGACCGACCACTGCGGCCGCGACCACACCTGAGATACCGGCCGCCACGTGAATGACGTAACCACCTGAATAGTCGACCGCACCGGCCCCGGCGATGCCGCTCAGCCAGCTGGGCATGACTCCAAGCCAGCCACCGCCCCAGAGGCTGAAGGCGTTGACCGAGTAGACCACGGTGATCCACACCGGCACGAAGAGCATCCAGGCCTTAAAGCTGAAGCGACCCAAGATCGAGCCCAACAGCAGGATGACGGTGATGGCGGCGAAGACGAATTGGAAGTAGACCAGGGCCGAGAGAGGGAAGCGAAGCGTGGGGATGGCGCCGTTCAAGAGCGGAATCACCGCCTGACCCTCGAGGGACCCCGGAGAGAGCACCGTTCCCGGTATCCCAACGAAGTGGAGCACATTGGTCAGCTGGGTCCCAAAGGACATCTGGTAGCCCCATAGCGTCCAGACCACGAGCGTGGCACCGAAGGCGTACAGGACCATGAGGGCCGAGTTGAGCGCCCACTTGCGCTTCATCAGGCCGGAGTAGAGGATGGCCAGACCGGGCACGCTCATCAGGCCCACCAGGGTGCCGGCGACCAACTGCCAGGCGGTGTGTCCAGGGTCAAGCCACGTGGGCGCCGGAAGCAGGTCCAAGTACATTGCTAGGCTCATCGGTCTCCTTACCGTTGGGGTGTTACAACTGGGCCTGGGCGGGACCCCCGCAAGCCCGCCCGGCGCCAGATCAAGGTAGCCAGCGGCCGAGGGCACGCACCACGGGAGCACTGCATGAATCAGAGCCGAGTGGACCTGGTTGAACCACCCAAAGTCGAGGGCCGGTAATCGGCCCCTAGAACCGAGCTTTAGTCGGCTACTTACAGGACCATGCGGCGCCGTGGTCCTGGTTGTAGAGCCACGCCGCGGCCAGCGCGTTGGGTTCGGGCGAGTACACCGAGTCGGCGGCCCACGGCGTGTGCGCCCAGGTCGCCGGCTCGAATTGGAAGAGACCGGCGGCGCCGCTTGAGGGATTGGTTGCGTTGGGGTTGTAGCCGGACTCGCAGCGGGCCACGCGCAGCGCCCACGTAACCGCAGCCGAGCCCTGGCTGGCGAAGGCGGCCTCGATGATCCCGACCACGCCCTGGGCTGAGGGCGGCGGGGGCGGCGCTGGGGCGGCGATCGGGGCCGGAGCCGGGGCGGGCTTAACCACCGGCGGCGGGGCTTTGCTCGGTGCAGGCGCCGGGGTGGGTTGGACCACGGTCGGTATCGCCAGGGCGGTGATGATCGGCGACACATGGGCGTCGGTCGTCGCCGCGGCCACCTGAGCCAGAGGATGGGTGCGCAGCACCAAGAGCACCACCAGGAGCGCCCCCACGTGGGCCAGATTCCGAGTCAGGCCCGCGCCGACCGTGCCAAATCGAAATGGCGTCGTAACTTTTCTCCCCCGAATCGCTCGCCGCGCGAGCTGAACGCGCGATTTGCCGGCCCCCGACAGTTTGCCGCGCCCACCACTTTAGCCGCCCACGGCCCGCTCGCGCACGCTTATGCGTGGGGGCGGCGAGACATCAAGACCTCCCCCGGGCCGCCAGTCACGCAAGGCGACCCCGTATCCGTCCGTTAACCCCATTCATGTATTGGCTGAAAATAATCGCAACCACCGTTACGGCCGGGACCGCCCTGATCCTCGCCACCGTTCCGGCGTCGGCCTACACGGTCCGGCCCGGCGACACCCTGTGGTCGATCTACAGGCGCACCGGGGTCCCGATCAGCGTCATCGCCCAGCGCAACCACCTGGCCGACATCAACCTGATCCGGATCGGACAGCAGTTGATCCTCCCCGCCCCCCAAACTGCGCCCGCTCCCGGCCCGCGCCAACTCCTGGTCCAGGCCGCTCACGAAGAAGGGGTGGACCCGGCCCTGGTGCTGGCGGTATCGGAATGGGAGAGCGGCCAAAATCAAGCCGCGGTCTCCGCAGACGGGGCCGTGGGTCTGATGCAGATCATGCCCTCCACGGCCGCCTGGGCCGGACCCCATCTCCTCGGCCACCAGGTAGACGTGCACGACCCGGCGGCCAACGCCCTGATCGGTGCCGCCCTCCTGGCCCGCTACCTCAAAGAGTTCGGGGGTGATGAGCAGCTCGCGCTGGCCGCCTACTACCAGGGCCCGACCTCAGTGCGCAAGCACGGGATCGAGGACTCAAGTCGACCGTACGTCAAGGGAATCCTCGATCTTCGGCAACGTACGAGCGTGCCCAGCAGCTGATGGGCTCCCGCCCACGACGCCTCAGACGGCCAAGGCCCTCCAGCGGCCTTCCAAGCTGCGCGCAGTCTGGAGCAGATCGGCTTCGCCCCGCCAGTGGCCCACCACCTGGATCCCGATTGGCAGTTTTGTCCCTGGCACCGGCAGGTTCACGATCGGCAATCCGCTCAAGGAGAGAGTTCGGGTGAAGCGACCCAGCGGACCGTGGGGTTCGCTCATCGCCTCATCAAGTGTGGGGGGCACGCAGGGTGCGGTGGGCAGCAGGACAGCGTCATATCCGGCCATGGCCGAACGCATGCGCCGCCTCACCGAGCGCAGCTCCAGCATTGCCTTGAGATAGTCGGCCGCCGACACCCCCAGGCCCTTGGTCAACCGAGCACGAACGTCGGAACCGTACTCGCCAGGACGCAGAGTCAGGTTATCGATCTGCACGGCCGCCGCCTCGGGCAGAGCGATCCGGTCGTAGAGGTCGAAGAGACCCATCTGGTCCGGCCATTGGATCGAGGGCAGCCCGCGGGCCACGAGATCAAAGGTCTCGCCGACGGGGCGGTCAAGACCTTTGATCCAGGCCCAGGGGACGGCCAAGCGGAGCTCTGACGCGGGGCGGCTCGGCGCCATCGGAGGGTCGCGGTCAAGCATCGCCCAAAGGGCCCGCGAGGCCGATTCAACATCGGGCGCCAGTGGACCGACGGTGTCGAACGTCGAGGAGTTAGGGAAGACGCCCCGACAGCTGATCAGACCCTGCGAGGGACGGATGCCTACCACTCCACAGAACGCCGCCGGCATGCGCACCGAGCCCCCGGTATCGGTCCCCAGAGCCCAATCACAAAGGCCGGCGGCAACCGCCGCCGCCGAGCCACCAGAGGAGCCACCTGGGATGCGACCCGGAGCCTTCGGATTGACGACCGCTCCGAAGTAGGGGTTGGCGCTGGTGCTGCCAAGCGCCCACTCATGGAGATTGGTTTTGCCCAGCACCAGGTGACCACGGCGCTTGATGTTGGCGATCACAGCGGCGTCGCGAGGTGCCGGCACCGGCGGACGGAGCCTTGAACCGACGCTTGTGGCCCATCCGCGGACATCGATGTTGTCCTTGACTCCGACCGCGATCCCCTCCCCATCGGCAGCCGTCACCGAGATGAAGGCACGCAGCTGATTCTGCTCAGCAATTCTGAGCCGCGCCTCGTCCAGCGTCACCGCAGCAGCTCGACCTCCAGCCCTTCTTGCGTTCGCCGCCGCCGGGGCGGCGGCCGACCATGGCCATGCCCAAGTCGGCGCGTTCAAATGCGCCCGCATCATACCCCGGACCCCTCAAGGAGCCCTACCGCAGAAGGGATGCGTCGAACAAGGCTCCGGACCGAGTATTCGGCGCCGCGGGGATGTCCATGGATGGCGGCGACGAGGGCCGTCTGGGACAGACGCGGCGGCCATTTCGGCTCGGGCCGGGACCGCCGTTGTCGCTCAGCTCTTGCGCATTCGGGCGAATTGGACAACCGCCGCCAGAGCTAGGAGCAGGTATCCAACTATCGCCACCGGTGTCCCCCAAGTTTCCCGATGATTGACCCGGCCAACCAGGATCAGGATGGCAGACACCACGGCGAGGACGATCGCGGTCGGGGACCGAGGGAACCCGAGGTTTCCCCCATACCGACCCATTTGAGGCGGAGTTGGCTCTCGGGGCATATTCTGGCTCGGAAATCTATCGCGCCAGCGATGACCGTGCGAGTGTATCTGAGCCGACACCCTGAGCCATCACACGCCTCCCACCCAGCGAGTTCGGATGGCGCGAAGACATGGCGGCGCAGCGGAGATACTCTTTGGATCGCTCGACTCCGGCCGCGCGAGGCCGCCAAACGGCGCGCGTCCTGCGCCTCCGGCTGCGATGTCGAACTTGGCGTTCCGCAACAGGCGGCGACGGCGGGGTGGCCTGGACACTTTTTACACTTGCCACACCCGGCGCACGTTAGAACCGGAGTTATAATGCCGCAATGAGGCGCAAATTATTGCGAATCGGCAACTCCTTGGGAGTCACCCTCCCTGCTTCGGCGATCTCAAGTCTAGGCGTCACCGAAGGCGACCCGGTGGATGTGCAGATCGAAGGAAGTCGGGTCGTGATCACAGGGAAAGCAGGCTTCGCAGAGTTGCTCGCCACCTGGGAGCCGATCGCAGTCACTCTCAGCCCAACGGCGCTCGTGGCAGCGATTCGCGAGGACCGCGATTTGCGATGACGGTCGTCGACGCTAGCGTCGTGGCTGACGCCATTCGAGCCACGGGCGGGTCTGCTCAAGCTGCGATGTCCGCCGCCGCAACTCCACTTGCTGCACCCGAATTGATGGATCTCGAAGTTATCTCCGCCTGCCGGAAGCTCGTGGCTAGCGGGGCCCTGACCGGCGAGCAGGGTCGCGAGCTGTTGGTCAGGCTGACAGCGTTGCCTGTCGACCGCCACGGGCACGCACCCCTCCTTCCCCGGATCTGGGAGCTACGCTCGGTGGTGACGGCCTACGACGCGGCGTATGTGGCTCTGGCGGAGCGGCTCGGAGCGGTGCTTCTCACCCGCGACTCGGCGATTGCCGGCGCCGCAGGCTTGCGCTGCGAAGTCTCGCTGGTGGTGTAGCCGCTGCCGAGGGCGCTTGAAGGCGATGGCGGGGTGTCGGAGACGTCTTTCGAACTCTGGCCGTCGTCACCGACCGGAGTCTGGGTGCGGCACCTCCACCACCTTCAAGCCGTCGATCCCGCTGAAGTCAGCCGGATTGCACGTGAACAAGGGAAGATCGTTTGCGATTGCCACCGCGGCGATCATCGCATCGAAGGAGCGAGCCGCTGTCTTTCGGCCCGAGCGTCTCAAGGCTGCGGCGACGCGCCCGAATGCTCGTGCGGCGGGCTTATCGAATGGCAGCGCGTCGAAGTCCGCCTCGGCTTGTTGCAGGATGGCCAGCCGTCCCTCTCGATCGATCTCCAACGTTGCGACCAGGGGCCCGACTGACAATTCGGCGAGGGTGACGGTGGAGATCACTGGCTCGCGGGGCAGCGCTTCCGGGTCGCGAAGACGCTGGAGCAGAATCAGAGTGCCGGTGTCAAGCAGCCCGACGCGGGGCCGAGGCTCGCCATTCGGCATCAGACGGACGTATCGACGATCGAGTCGATGTCGGCCCTGAGCCGCGCAGCGTCCACCGCCGGCAGGCGCGCCCAGCGCCTCAGGAGAGTCTCAGCCGAAAGTCGCCGGCTGGCCAGCGGGCGCAATTCGGCGACCGGCTTACCGTCGCGCGTCACTGTGATCTCTTCCCCGGCCGTGACGCGGTCGATGACCTCGCCCCCATGGTTGCGGAGGTCCCGAATGGAAACCTCGCTCATGGACGTGATTGTATCACGCGTGAGACCTACACTGGCGCAAATTGCTCCGTGCTGCTCAACGCTAAGGTGCGCGACGTCGATTGACGGGGCATCGTAAACGTCTTTCGAACTCTTGCGAACGGATCGGCTCGATCCGGGTGGAGCTCGCGTTGAGCGGGAGTCGTCGAGCGGGGGCCGGACTGCGGCTCCTACGTGGGTGATTCGACCGTCATTCCGATCCGAACGGCCGCCTCTGCCATTCGCCGATCGTAGGTGACGACCGCACCGAGGTCGCTGCCCAAACTTTGCGCGGCTGCCAGATGGATCGAGTCAAGCGAACGCAGCGATCCCGGCAGCGCTGCCGCGACGTCAAGGAGAGATCTGTTGACTTCGATGAGGTTCAGGCGGGATATCTGCCATCTGGCCGTTCGGATCGCCTTCGGACCCGATGGTGCGACGGCACGAACGGATTCGACTCGAAGCAATGTCGCCGAGGCCCGGCTAGGCCACTGGCGTAACCATTGCCGGAGCGCTGAGGACTCCGCCTCCGGCACGACAAGCTTTACGAACGCCGAGCTGTCGAGGTAGGCGACCCTACCGCTCATCAGCGCGAAGCTCGGCTAGGACCTGTGAGGGAAGCGGGGCCCCAGGCACCGGCTCAACCGCCGGGATGTCG
>Ga0307374_10001352_pt1 | contig 45398 bp, 36 predicted proteins | sample OX3MG_FD_202532 | JGI IMG/M metagenome (GOLD analysis project Ga0307374, IMG submission 202532) | Soil microbial communities from Risofladan, Vaasa, Finland - OX-3 | ecosystem: Environmental > Terrestrial > Soil > Coastal area > Acid sulfate soil | place: Finland: Risofladan, Vaasa | collected...
ACCGGCAGATTTACAGTCTGCTCCCTTTGGCCACTTGGGTACCGACCCGCAGACCGGGAAGGATACGCCAAGCTCGGAGCTACTGTTTCTGCATGCCAACCTTCGACATTGTCTCTGAAGTCGATATGCAGGAAGTCCGCAATGCCGTCGACCAGGCCAACCGTGAGGCCGCCACCCGGTTCGACTTCAAGGGCACCGACTCTTCTATTGAGTTGACCGACAAGGAACTGCTGCTGGCCTCGGCCACCGAGGATCGCCTGCGCGCCCTCTACCAGGTTCTTCAGGAGAAAATGGTCAAACGGGAGGTGTCACTCAAATCCTTCGAGGTCGGGAAGGTCGAAGAAGCCACCCGGGGATCCGCCCGCCAGAAGCTGACGATTCAGGCCGGGATCTCCTCCGACCACGCCAAGAAGTTGAACAAGTTCATCAAGGAGCTCGGGCTCAAAGGGGTCAGTTCCCAGACCCAGGGAGATCAACTCCGGGTGTCCGGCAAGAAACGCGACGATCTTCAGGCCGTGATCGCGGCGGCCAAGGCGGAGGACTTCGGAATCCCCCTCCAGTTCATCAACTTCCGCGATTAGCCCCGCCCCGCCGCTTCGCCCGCCACACCGAGGTGCCGAGGAGTCCGGCCACCAGCGCCGGCAACAGGACGGCCGCCCAGCCCCGGGCCTCGTGGTCCACACAGACCAGGGCGACCAGCCCTACCACCAGCACCGCACCAATGAACAGCTCGGGCGTGTCGCCGATCAGGAACTCCCACCAGAACCGCCCGAAGGCCGCCACCATCCGGGACAGTGGGGTCCGGGACGCCACCGAGGGCGTCGGATCAGTCATGGTCACCGCTCCCCCCGGCCCCGGGCAACCGGGCCGTGATCCTGGCCATGGGGCCCGGGCGCAGGGAGGCCACCAGGGCCGATGCCCCCAGCCCGTAAACGCCGACCAGCACCGGGATGGCCAGGTCCGACCCCGGCCAGTGCACCCCCACCCCCTCGCCCGCCCAGAAGGTGCCGAAACTGACCAGCATCAGCCCGACCCCCATCTTCATGGCGTTCTCCGGGACCGACGACAGCTGCCGGGCCACCGCCGCGCCGATGGCGCCCACCACCACGATGGCGGCGGCGGCGGCGACCGCCGCCAGCCCGAGATCATGGGAGGTCGTCCCCAACGTGATCACGACCACCACCACTTCGAGGCCCTCGAGGAACACCCCCTTGAACGCCACCACGAATGCAGTGGAGTCACGCCCGCGGCCGGCGGCCGTTCCGGACAGCTCCTCGACTTGCTTGGCGAAGATGGCGTCCTCGTCGTGCTTGGCCTTCAACCCCGAAGCCCGCAGCACCGCCTTGCGGAGCCACTGAAGCCCGAACACCAGGAGAAGCCCGCCCACCACCAACCGCAGGGTGCCGAGCGGCACGTAGTGGACGATGGCCGGGCCGAGCGCGACGACCAGGGCGCCGAGCACCAGCAGTGCCACCGCGGTGCCCTTGAGGGCCGACCTCCATCCCCGGGTGGACCCCACCGCCACCACGATGGTGAGGGCTTCCACCATCTCCACCGCGCAGGCCAAGAACACGGCCACCGCCAACACAATGCTGCCACTGTGCACGGTGGTGGTGGCAATCACCGCGAATCAGACCGCCTCGACCAGTTCGTCAAGCTCTTCAAGCGGGTGCACTTTGAACAGCCGGTTGAAGAGAAGGAACTTGAGCACCCAGAAGATGGCGAACGACATGACGTTGGCGAACAGCACGACCAGCGTCTGCTCGAAGTGGCCCAGGTGGTGTTCGGTTCCGAGATGCTTGGCCACCGCCGCGCCCCCGATGGAGACCACGATGCCGATGGCCGACAGCGCCCAGAACGGCACGATCTCCTTCATCAGATGGGAGCGGCCGCGCTTCTTCCACACCCAACTGCGATTGAGATAGTAGGAGGGCACGGTGGCGACCGCATTGGCGAAGACCGTGCTGCCGATCTCCCCCCAGAGGTGAAGAGCGCCGAACACGATCGCCAGGGTGCCGAAGGACACCGCGGTGGAGACAACCGACACCATGGTGTAGCGGAACAGGTGCTTCGCCTCGGGAGTCTCCCGTTTTTGCCACAGGTGTTCAGCCCGGGTGAGGACGGAAGTCATTGACCCAACCTTACTCGTAACCAATCCGTAATATTTAGCGCCGAATCCGCACTCCTCGGTCGATCCGACATTCAAAATCCGTTCGACGTCGCCGCCCGGCCCAGCCAGGCCGCACTGGGTTTGGGGCGACGCTCGAAGGTTTCGCGATCCACCTCCACGATCCCGAACGTCGGCCCGTACCCGAGCACCCACTCGAAGTTGTCGAGCAGGCTCCAATAGGTGTATCCCCGCACGTCGATCCCGTCATCGAGGCACCGGCGCACCCCGGTCAGGGCTCGGGCGACGTAGTCGATGCGAGCCTCGTCGTCGTCGGTGCCGACACCGTTCTCGGTGACCAGGACGGGCAGCCCTCCGGTCTTCATCCAGGCCCGACGGATGGTTCCCTCCAGGGCCTCGGGGTAGAACTCGTAGCCCATCTGGGTGGTGGGCACCCCGGGCTCGGGCCCCAGATTCCCATCAGGCCCGACCCGAGAGCGGGTGTAGGTCTGCACACCGATGAAGTCGTCCCCCGGGGTGGACTCGAGAAACACGTCTTCGGAAGGGCGGCGGATCCGTTCCACCCACTCCTCGCCGCCCGGTTGGGTCTGGAAGTCGGTCATCGACAGGGTCAGGCCCACCGGGAACTCGCCGGGCCCGGAACGGATGGCCTCGACGGCGACCCGGTGGGCCGCCACCAACACATCGTTCACCTTGGACCGCCGGTCGCGGTCGCGCACCCGCGGCGGGAAGATGCCGTGGCGCCATCCCATGGTGGCAACCACATTGGGTTCGTTGATGGTTCCGGCCATCCCGATGAGATCCCCGAGATGGCCGGTCACCCGTTCGCAGTAGCGGGCGAACCGATCCACCGCGTGGGGTGCTTCCCAGGTGCCGGCGGATGCCAGCCAGCGCGGATGGGTGAAGTGGTGGTAGGTCACCATGGGAACGATGTCGTGCTCCCGGCAGGTGGCCAACATCCGCCGGTAATGGTCGAGGGCCGACCGCGAGAACTCGCCCTCTTCCGGCTCGATCCGGCTCCACTCCAGTGAGAACCGGTAGAAGGTGAGCCCGAGCGCGGCCACCAGGGCGATGTCCTCCGGATAGCGGTGAAACGAGTCGCAGGCATCGCCGCTGGGGTCGACACAACCCGAGGCGGGGTCGTGTTCGAACTCCCACCAGTCGTTGTTGACGTTGCCGCCTTCGATCTGGTGGGCAGCCGTGGCCGTCCCCCACTGGAATCCGTCGGGGAAGGAGATGGCGGCCATGGCTCGCTACCGTAGCGGGGACGCCCTGGGCGCACCTGGCAGGATGTGCCGGTGAGCGACGCACTCGATTTCCTCGTCAACCTTCTCGACCTCGAGCCCATCGAAGTCAACATCTTCCGAGGGGTCAGTCCCAACGAGGACCGACAACGGGTGTTCGGTGGTCAGGTCGCCGCTCAAGCGCTGATGGCCGCCGGCCGCACGGTTGAAATCGGCCGGGTCCACTCCCTCCACGCCTACTTCCTCCGGCCCGGCGACCCGACGGTTCCCATCCTCTACGAGGTGGACCGGATCCGCGACGGGCGGTCGTTCACCACCCGCCGGGTGGTCGCCATCCAACATGGCCGGGCCATCTTCAACATGTCGGCCTCGTTCCACGTCGACGAGCCCGGGCTGTCCCACCAGTTCCCGATGCCCGAGGTCCCCCCGCCCGAGGACCTCCAATCCCTGGACGTCCGACTCGAGCCCTACCGGGACCTGATGGGGGACTGGTTCTCCCGCCCCCACCCCATCGAGCAGCGCCACATCGGTGATCTTCCCTTCATCCACAAAGAGGGGGGTGAGCCGGCCCAAAGGCTGTGGATCAAAGCCGACGGGAAGATCCCCGACGATCCTCACCTCCACACCGCCATCGCCGCCTACGCCTCGGACATGTCGTTGTTCGACACCATGCTGGCCCCTCATGACGTGCGGTGGGACAGCCCGGACTTCATGGGGGTCAGCCTCGACCACTGCATGTGGTTCCATCGGCCCTTCAAGGCCGACGAGTGGCTGCTCTACGACATGGACTCCCCCACCGCCTTCGGCGCCCGCGGCCTGGCCCGGGGTTTCATGTTCACCCGCGACGGCGAGCTGGTCGTCTCCATGTGCCAGGAAGGGCTGATGCGGGTGGCCGAGCCCGCACCCGTACCGGCCGGCTGAAGCTCAGCGGTCGCTCATCCCCACGTAGTTGCGCTCGGCTGGACCGATGTAGAGCTGGCGAGGCCGGGCGATCTTGGAATCCTGATCGAGCATCTCTTGCCAGTGGGCCAGCCATCCGGCCGTCCGGGGGATGGCGAACAGCACCGGGAACATCTCCAGCGGGAAACCCATCGCCTGGTAGATGAGCCCCGAATAGAAGTCGACGTTCGGGTACAGCTTGCGGGAGATGAAGTACTCGTCGGAGAGGGCGATCTCCTCGAGCTTGAGGGCGATGTCGAGCAACGGGTTCTTCCCGGTGATCTCGAAGACCTCGTCGGCGGTCTTCTTGATGATCTTGGCCCGAGGGTCGTAGCTCTTGTAGACCCGGTGTCCGAAGCCCTGGAGCCTGCCGTGCCCGGCTTTCACCGAAGCCACGAACGGCTCGACGTTGTCCAGGGAGCCGATTTCCGTCAGCATCTTGATGACCGCTTCGTTGGCCCCGCCGTGTCGCGGTCCATAGAGAGCGGCGGCGGCGGCGGCGGTGGCGGAGTACGGATCGGCGTGGGACGAACCCACCACCCGCATGGCGGTGGTGGAGCAGTTCTGCTCGTGATCGGCGTGGAGGATGAAGAGGATGTCCAGCGCCCGGGCCAGGGCCGGGTTGGCGTCGAATCGGGGCTCGGCCGTCTTCCACATCATGGAGAGGAAGTTGGAGGCGAATTCGAGGGAGTTGTCGGGGTAGACGAATGGCATGCCCACACTGAACCGGTGGGCGGCGGCGGCCAGCGTCGGCATCTTGGCGATGAGCCGGACGATCTGCTTGTTGCGGGATTCGATATCGAAGATGTCCTTGGCGTCGAGGTAGAAGGTGGACAGTGCCGCCACCGCCGAGACCAGCATGCCCATGGGATGGGCGTCGTAGTGGAACCCGTCGAGGAAGCGCTTCCGCACGTTCTCGTGGATAAAGGTGTGGTGGGTGATGTCATGCCGCCAGACGTCGTACTGCTCCGATGTCGGAAGCTCGCTGTTCAGCAGGAGGTAGGCCACCTCCAAGAAGTTGGAGCTCTCGGCCAACTGCTCGATCGGGTAGCCGCGGTAGCGGAGGATCCCGGCTTCGCCGTCGAGGTAGGTGATGGCACTTTCGCACGGGGCGGTGGAGACGAACCCGGGGTCATAGAACCAGACCCCCGGCAACAGCTTGGACCAGTCCGTCGCCGCGATTCCGCCGTTCTGGAACGGGATCTCGAGCGACTCGCCGGTGCGGTTATCGGTGATGGTGATGCTTTCGGCCACGAATCTCAAGCCCTTCTGCCCTACAGCTCTGTATCGGTCAATTGCCGATCCTAGATGGTCGATCCCGGGATTCCATCACCGGTTCATCCCCGGGGTTGGAGAGGCCGGCTCAACCCACGATCTGGAGCAGAAACTGCTGGGAGGTCCCGGCCAGGTTCGCCTGGCCGGTGGGCGGGAGCAGGGTGATGGTGAGGGTGTAGTTGTGGCCGCTGGCCACCGTGAGCGCCGGAAACGACAGGGCCTGCGATCTGCCCGACACGATGGTGGTGACCGTGGTCCGGGCCGATGACCCCGACGCACCGGACGGCGGGGGGCCCTTCCCCGGGGCATCGGCCAGAGCCAGAGTTTCGGTCACCGTCACGTCAGCTTCGGCGACCGTCCCGCAGTTGGTCACCGTCACCAGCGGGGTGACCGAACCGGTCGGCGGCAAGACGGTCGGGACCGGGCCGGCCACCGTCGACGTCAGATTCGATGGATCGCACGAGGTGGCGATGGTGCCCGAGCCGGCCGGGTTGTTGGGGGTGGGGGAAGGCACGGCCGGAGGGGCCAGGCCGACCGCGGTGATCACCATCTGGTGGAACGGGACCAGCGCCACCGCGGCGTTGAGGAGGGCGGCACTCTCGCCGAGTTGGACGGAGCTCAGCGGGCTCCCCGACGGTGCCCATACCGAGGCGGGCACCCGGATCGGACCGGCGCCGGGTATCTTCCCCCGTCGAAGTCGTTGGGCCCATGCGGCGTAGGCGCGGTCAGACTGCTCGATCCGGGCGCCGGCCGCGGCGAGCTGCGCGGACGCCTGGGACACGGAGATGACCGCCGCCGGGTGCGTCGTGGAGGTGGTGGTCGTGGTGGGTGCCCCGGCGATGGGCAGGGGCGCCATCCCCAACAGTTGGTCGATGGTGGCCACCACGCTGGCCGCCGCCGCGGCCCGGTCCTCCAGGATGGCCGTGAACTGGCTGGCGACATCATCGGTCGTCGCCGGCGGAGTCAGGGCCTTGGCTTGACGGGCCTCCTGAGCGGTGGCGGACAGGGCCACGTCGAGCCCCTGTTGGATCTCACCGCGCGCCGTGTTCGGCAACGGTTGATTGGGGATGGTCGGAGCGGTGTAGATCACTGCGGCCAGGCGGGCGCCTGACTGGTTGGAATCGTCAACGACCCGGGAGGCCAGCGCCGCGTACCCCTGATCGGTCATTCGCCGATAGGGCGCCGACTGGGCATGGATTTCGACCACCGACCCGATGACCAGCACCCCGAGCACCGCGACGACGATGGAAATGGTGATGATCGCACCCACTGACCGGCGCCTGGGCCTCCGGCCCCGTCTGCGGCGTCGTGCTCTCGGCATCCTGACGACGATAGTGCCGGTCTAGATGGCCGACCCCTGAGCGTCACCGGACACCGCACCCACCAGTTGCTCCACCTCGGCCATGGCCAGCCGCACATCAGGCACGTCGCGCTGGATGGCGGAGGCCCCCCGCACGAACAGGAACACGCATCGGGACACCGGGCACCCCAGCGCCCGCTCGACGGCCAGCGAGTAGGTCGCCCCCTGGAGCCGGTAGCGATGCATGGCCCGGGTGAGTTCCTCGTCGTCGCGTACCGCGTCGGTCTTGTAGTCGACCACCGTGTACCCATCAGGAGTTTCGATCAGGAGGTCGATGATCCCTTCGATCACCGGGCCATCGGGTTGGTCGGTGGCCGGTGCGCCGATGTACATCTCCCGCCAGTACCGGCCGGAGCTCACCGCCTCGCCAACGATCTCCGAGCCCAGCGCCGCCCGCACCAGGCGGGCAATCTCCCGGGCCCGGGAGTCGATGCCCTCGGCCACCGCCTGGGTCTCGGCCAGCCGGTCCACCTCCAACCCACTGGCCAGGTCCACCGTCTGGAGCACCGCATGCACCGCCCGACCGATGGAGGTACCGGCCCGACCCCGCCGCCAGGGCGGCAGATCGATGTCCGGATCCTCCTCGGCGATGTCAATGTCGCCACCGGGATCGGCTGTCCCGCGGTCATTGGCGAGTCCGGCGACGGTGGTGGCGGACAGCGTGCGCGACCGGGATCCGGTGGTCACCAGGCGCCGGTGGGCGGTGACCCATTCCGACCGCCGGAACCGGGAGTCGAGGACATCGTCGTTGAGCGGGACCGGTTGCCCATTGTCCCAGGCATCACCCTCGGTCACCGCGGGCTCACCGATACCGGTGGCGACCGACTCGAGGCGTCGGGACAAGGTCCGATGACCGTCGCAGAGAGGTGCCAGCTGGGCGGCGCGGCAGCGACTGCCGATCTTGTGATGGAGGGCAACGACGAGATAGTCACGGGCCCGGGTGGCGGCGACGTAGAGCAAGCGGAGTTCCTCGGCTTCCTCCATCAATTTCTCTCTGGCCGCCAGATCCTCGTATCCGGCGGTCACCATGCCGCTCCGGATCTTCATTTCCGGGCCCTTTGCGCCCCACAACACCTGCACGCCGGAGGCGTTCGGTGGGCGGCGGTTGAGACCGGTGAGGAAGACGATGGGGAACTCCAACCCTTTTGCCCCGTGCACCGTCATCACCCGCACCGCGTCGTCGTCCGTCTCCGGGAGCACCACCTCCCGGGCCCGTACGTCCTGGCGGCGCTGCACCTCCACCCAGGCCAGGTAGCGGCGCAGATCCCCGCCGTCCACGTCGGTGAACTGCCGGGCCTGGTCGGCCACGAAGCGGAGCCGCCTCCACACGTCCCGGGAACGGCGTTGGTCGAGCGCCAACTCGAGCAGGCGGCACTCCTCGATCACCCGCTCCACCAGGGCACTGACACTGCTCCACCATCGTTGTCGGTGGAGGGCATGCAAGGCGGCCATCCCTCGCACCACCGGCCCGGTCTCGGCCATCGACACCGGTGGCTGCTGCCGGTAGTCCCACCGCCCTCCGGCTTGGCGATAGGCCACCAGATCGTCGTCACCGCACCCAAAGGGCTCTGATCGCAACGCCGTCACCGTCGACACCTGGTCGGTGGGGTCATCGATGGCCCGAAGAATGGTGAGGAGGTCGCCCACCTCGGGGGCCTCGTAGACCAGTGAGCTCGATTCGAGCCGGTACGGCACGCCTTCGGCGTCGAACGCCTGTCGCAGCATCGGAAGTCCGGTCCGGGTCGGGATGAGAATGGTGATGTCCGACAACCGGGCCGGGACCATCCGGTCCCCGACCGGCCACTTCTCCTCACGGATACGCCGAATGGTGGCGGCGATCTCCGCCGACTCGACGGCTCGCACCTCATCGATCCCCTGGGCGTCCATGGGGCCACCGAGCAGGATCACCGGGGGAGACCCATCCGCGGCGTCGAACGGGAGAGATCGTTCGGCGTGCAGGGGTTGGTATTCCGGCTGGGTCCCCCTCGCCCCGTCATCGAACAATTCGCCGAAGACAGCATTTATCCAGCCGATGATTCCCGGGACCGACCGGAAGTTCGCGGTCAGGGCCACCAGATCGGCCCGGCGCCGGTCCCGGACGTCGAGGAAGAGCCCGATGTCCGCCCGCCGGAATCGGTAAATGGCCTGCTTGGGATCTCCGACGAAGAAGAGCCGGCCCGGCTCGACGGGAAGCTCGCTCCACGGCACCTCGCCGGATCCGGGTTGGCTGCACCCATTGGCAATGCGAAAGGCCATCTCCGCCTGGATGGGGTCGGTGTCCTGAAACTCGTCGATGAGCAGCCGTTGGTACTGGTGGTGAAGGGCAACTCGCACCGCAGCGTCGTTTCGGATCAGCTCCACCGCCACCACCAGCAGGTCGTGGAACTCGAGACGTCCCTCCCGCTTGCGGTCGTTGGCGCTGGTGATGGTGAAGCCCCTGATGGCCGGGACCAGGCCGGCGAGCGCCTCGGAGATCACCCCGGCAACCAGCGCCCGGCGGGCCGCCTCGGCGCCGGCGAGGAGGCCCCTCACCTCGGCGACCGGGCATGGCCAGTTGCCCTTCTGCCCCCGGGTGCTGGTCAGCTTGGGTGGGTCGACCAGCAATTCGAGAACTTCGAGCTCCGAAGTCGAAGCCCGCAGGGTCGTCCGGAATTCAGCCAGGCTCTCGATATGGAGGAGCAACTTGTCGTCGCGACAGGTACAGGTCTCCGCCGCAGCGTGGGCGGCGTCGAGAGCGTCCAGGATCGGCGACCGATCAATGGCGGCCAGGGGTGCAACGCCCGGCTCGACCTGGGCCAGGAGGTCCCAGTTGTCGTTGCAGAGATCGGTCACCGTCCGGAGGTGGTCGAGCCTCACTCCGCAGGCCAAGAGTCGGCGCAGGGTGTCGGCGAGCCCCGGGTCATCCAAAAGCTCGTCCACGAAGCCTTCCCACCGCTCGTCGAAGGCTATCGCCGAGCGCCCCTCATCGAGCACCTCGAAGGCGGGCGGAAGGCCGGCCTCGAAGGGGTGGGCGGCCAGGATCCGCTGGGCAAACCCGTGAAGGGTGCAGATCGCCGCACCGTCGATCTCGTCGAGGGCGGCCCGGGCCCGCGCCCGATGTTCGGCGCAGACAGCGCCGATGCTCGCCCGTTCGAGCGCCTCGTAGACCCGGTCACGGAGTTCGGCCGCCGCGGCATCGGTGAAGGTGATCGCCGCCACCTGGTCGATGGTCGCCTCACCCGAGGTCACCAGTTCGAGGATCCGGGCCACCATGGCCGTGGTCTTGCCGGTGCCGGCGCCGGCCTCGACGAACTGGCTGGCCTGGAGCTGGGAACGTATCGCGACGCGGGCAGCTTGGTCGCGGGGAGGAGCCGGGGCCGGCGGAGCGATGACGGTCATCGGGCCTCCCCGGTGCCCTCGGCCAGTGCCACATAGTCCTCCAACCCAGCATGGTGCCGGACTCGGGCCCACGAGTCCTGGCGGTTCCCCGGGCACATGGCCTGGAAGCCGCAGTACGTGCAGTTCGAATCGTCCTTTCCGGGCCGTGCCGGGAACATGCCGGCGTCGATCCCGTCAACCAGTACGGAGACCACCTCGCCGAAGCGGTCGAGGACCGGCTGATCGAGCTGATAGCTCACCGGGGTGAACCTCCCTTTTTCGCTCACGAACCAGTACGCCACCCGGACCGGCCCGTTCCCGATCCGGCTCCGGGCGGCCAGCCCGTAGATCGGCAACTGGAGTTTCCGGCCGTTGAGCACCGGATCGTCGGCGAGGCCATCGAGGTCTTGGGCGGAGCCTGTCTTGTAGTCGGTCACCGACAGCGATCCATCCGAGGCCATGTCCATCCGGTCGACGTAGCCTTTGAAATTGACGGTACGTCCGTCAGGAAGCCGGAGCTCGACCGGCCGGCCGTGACCGGGGCCGAACTCGAGCTCCACCCTTTCGGGTACCCATCCGCCTTCCGCCCGGTACCGGTCGTCCAGTTTCAGGAATCGGTGGAGCTCGCGCTCGATGGTGGCGCGGGCCAGATCCCACAACAACTGTCGGCCTACCAGCCCCCGGTCCTCGAAGGTTTGGAACACCTGTTTGGCTATCTCCGCCATCCGGGCGTGGTCGTCCGGCGACCACGGTTGGGTGGGCCGAATGCGCCGCTGGCGGGGAAGTGACAACTGGCCGCCGATGAAGCGTTCGAGGATCTCGTGCATCATCAGACCCCGGTGAGCCGGGTCGATGGTGATCACCTCCTCGGGGGTCTCGCGCTCCTCGATGCGCAGTACCTGTTGCATCAGGTAGCGCCGGGGGCACGCGGCGTAGGTCTCCAGACTGGTCGCCGACACCGCGGCGACCGAGGTCGGCGACGGTATGTCGACCTCCGCGATCCTGCCGTCGAAACGGGTGAACCGGTTCGAGCGGCGGCTGCGGTGAACCTCCAGCCCGGTTCCGAGGGTGGCGTCCATGTCGGCCAGAAAATGAGCGGCGAGGTCCCTACCGGCCTCGCTCCATCGAAGAAGGGACCGAAGATCTCTGTCCGCCTCCGACATCGGCTCTGCCCCATTCAGGACCGCGTCGGTGAAGGAGGGGACGACGAGAAAGCCGTCCATCGGGTCCAGTTCCGAGACGTCACGGCTGTACAGGCGACGGCCCGCGCCCTCCAGCCCGCCGAGGGTGTCGAGCAGCCACCGGGAAGGTCTGAACTCCCCGCCTCGACGCTGATCGCCGCGGGCGAACGAAAGCACCCGTTCCGGAGCGGTGGCGAGGCCGGCCAGATAGTCACGGTAGGCCTCGTGGCGGCGGCCGCCGCGCAGCGGGATATCCTCACCGGCCGCCGCCCGCTCGTCGTCGGGAAGCAGCGCATCGTCGCCACCCCGGACGGGGAATCTCCCGTCGACCATGCCGAGGATGAACACGGTGTCGAAGTCGAGGCCGGTGAGCAGGCTGATGGGCCCGACCAGGACACCGGTGCCAAAACGTGAGGTCTGGGGGGCGGCTTCTTCCAACTCGGAGATCAGCGCCGAGCGGAAGGTGGAGCGATCGGGTGCCTCGTCGAGCCGGTCGAGGATCCGGAGACCGGCCAGGGCCGAACGCACCGCGGTGAGGGCCTCCTCCTCGTCGGTCGACCATTCCTCATCTCGCGCCGCCGGACGGCCGATGTAGCGATCGAGGAGGGCGTCGGCCCAGTCAACCCACCCGGACCAGGAGCTGGGAGCAACCTCGAATCGCTGGGCCAGATCGTCCACGAAGCTGCGCAGTTCGGCCGCCTGACGCAGTTCGGCCCGCAGGCGGGGAACGGTAGCCGGCGGCGCCTCGACCCCTCCGGGTCCATCGAGCTCGTCGAGGCGGAGGGCCCGCTCCTCGATGTAAGCGCCGAGGTGACGCCGCCAGACCTGCAGCCCTTTGGTGACTCCGGCCTCCCGAGAGATCAGATCCCAGGCGCCGGCCTCCACTGGTCGGCCATGACCACCGCGTCGCGGTCCCTCCGTCACCCAGGCCATGACCTCGGCGCGGCGCCATCCCCGCTCGTAGAGCTCGAAGGCGCCAAGAAGGGTGCGCCCGGCAAAGGTGGTCTCCAACCTACGGGTGCTGACCCCGTTGGAGGGAATCCCGGCAGCGGCCAGCGTCTCTCTCACCACCCGTTCATAGGGCCCCGAGCCGCCATGCACGATGGCCATCCGCTCGAACCGGGTGCCGGCCCGGCGACGGGCCATCAGCTCCCGCGTCACCACCCGGACCTCGGTGTCGGCGGTCGGGGCACTGATCACCGTGGTGCCGGTCAGGACTGGGACACCGTCACCCAGGGTCGGGTCCGCCGGTGGTTGGCCGTCGCCGCCGACTCGAGCTGCCATCTCCCGTGTCGTCGAATCGGCGAACGGATCCCCGGTAACACCGATGATTACCACCAGCCGCCGGACGGCTGCCAAGGCGGCGACCAGGCGTCGGTCGTGGACGGAGAGATGGGTGGGGAGGTACACCACCACCAGTTCTGCCGCCGGGGCGCCGGGCCCGACACCGTCCATGGCCGAGATCGCCTGGATGGCGAGATCGGTCCGGCGGCCATCGTCGATCCAGCCGAGGCGGAGCCGGTCGTCCATCGCCTCCACCAGTGACACCACCTCTGCCGCCCGGCCACCCCGGGCGATGAGCCGCCGACGGGTGGCCGCCGACACCCCGGTCAGATCCCGGTACAGCTTGACCAGGGATCGTGCCGTACCCGGATGATCCCGGGCCGGGCCGAGGGAATTGGCGCCGGCAGCACCCAACGTCATCCGAGCCACCGCCCGCACCACGGTCTCCGTCGCCGGAAGCGCTCCGTCATCCGCCCGGCTCGACCCGGCCAGATCGGCGGCCAGGCGGGGAAGGGTGGTGAACCGCAGATTGGCCGCACCCAGGCGGACGGTGGACGGCGCCGGTCCCAGGTCACCCGAGGCCAGGAGCCGCCGGACCCCGAGCCCGGTGATCCCCCGGGGCACCACCACGGTGACCGGGGCCAGGGGATCTCCCCCCTGGGCGACGGCAATCTCGTCGCGCAGGGCGCGGCTCGCCTCCCGACCGAACGGAACAACCCGGATGTCCAACCCCATGGAAACACCGTAAATTCTGGGTGTGACAGAGGCCCCTGGGAGGGGCCGGAGCGCGGTTCAGACGATGTCTTGGTGGGGTGAGGACATTCCTTCGTCTTCGCCATGCGTCACGTCGGGGATCGGGATCGGCATCGGCAGGCGGTGGACGAAGGGAGGATCGATAGCCGGCGGGGCCAACTCGGGGGACTGGAGGGATCGGGTGGTGATGTCGATCGAGGCCGGGGGCGGCAATTCCTTCTCCCCACCCCCGACCCCCATCTCGACGAAGCGGCGGGCGGTGACCAGGACCCGGGACTCGAGCGACCCGACCGCACGGTTGTACGCCAACACCGCACTGCTCAACCCCTTGCCCACCCCGGCCACATGGTCGCCCAGCAGCGAGAGGCGCTGGTAGAGCTCAGTCCCCAGCTGTTGGACCTCACGGGCATTCTCGGCCAGCGTGTCCTGTTGCCAGCCATAGGCGGCGCTGCGGAGGAGCGCGATCAGCGAGGTGGGGGTGGCCAGCAGCACATTGTTGGCCGCGGCGTGCTCCATGAGGCCGGGCTCGTGTTCGAGGGCGGCGGTCAGCAACGGATCGCCGGGAATGAAGGCCACCACATATTCGGGAGACGGATCCACCCGCTTCCAGTACTCCTTCTTGGCCAACTGATCGATGTGGGCTCTCAGCTGACGGCCGTGCTTGGCCATATGGGCACGGCGAACGGTTTCGTCGTCGGCCTCGTTGGCGTCCAGGAATGCCTGCATCGGGACCTTGGCATCCACCGCCACGTTCATCCCGCCGGGGCTGTGGACCACCATGTCCGGGCGCATCCTCCCGCCGTCGGCATCCGAAGTCACCTGCTCGTCGAAGTCACAGTGCTCCAACATCCCGGCCATCTCGACCACCCGGCGCAGCTGCAACTCGCCCCACTGGCCGCGGGACTGCGGGGCCCGAAGGGCCTTGACTAGATTGCCCGTCTCTTTTTGCAGGTGATCGTGTGACATCGAGAGGTGCTTCATCTGTTCAGTGAGGGTGACGTACGCCCGCTCGCGCTCGACCTCCAGGCGCTGCATGCCCTCGTCGTATTTACCCAGCTGCTCCCCGATCGGCTTCAGCAGCTGCTCGATGGCCACCTGCCGCTTGGCCAGCTCACCCTCGGCGGCTTCCCGGGTCTCTTTCAGTTTGGTGTCTGCCAGCTGGAGGAACTGCTCGTTGTTCTTCTGCAGGGCGGCGGTCGACAGCCGGGCGAACTCGCCGGTCAGCTGTTGCCGGGTTTCGTCGAAGCTCGCCGCCCTCTCCTCGGCCGCCCGGCGCTGATGGTCGAGCTCGGTGGCGAGCCGGACCGTCTCCGACCGGCTGGTGGCCAGTAGTTGCTGGAGATCGGTGGCTTCGCCGGCCAGCCGTTGATTGGCCGCGACAGCGTCCTCGAGCCGGGCTTCGGCGGTGCGGGCCGAGGCCAGCTGGCCGGACCGCACCAGCAGCCCCACCACCACCCCGAGGGCGGCTCCGGCCAGGAGGCCGATGATCAATCCGCTGATCATGATCGGTCACCTGTCGGAGCCGATGGCGTCCAAATTCGGGCGGTCGTGTCCATGAATCCAAGGGTAACGGGGGGGTGTGACATCACCGTGGATAGCCCCTCATCACCGGTGATCCCGCCGTGGCAACATGGATCCATGCACCGGGTGGTCATCGTCGGCGCCGGGTTCGGCGGGCTCTCGGCCGCCCGGGCGCTGGCCAAGAAGCCGGTCGAGGTCACCGTGGTCGACCAAAGGAACTTCCACACCTTTCAGCCAATGCTCTACGAGGTGTCGACCGCCGGGCTCGACCCCGCCGACGTGGCCTACCCGATCCGGGCCATTTTCGGGCGCACTCCCAATGTGACCTTCCGGTACGGCACCGTCGACGGGGTGGACTGGGACGCCCGCAAGGTCAGCCTCGAAGGTGATGACCCGTTGCCCTTCGACTCGATCATCCTGGCCACCGGGGCCATCGCCAAGTTCTTCGGGATCCCCGGCGCCCAGGAGCACACCTTCCCGCTGTACACGTTGGCCGATGCCCGCATCCTGCGGGACCACCTGCTCCGGCGCCTGGAGGAGATCGATGCCCACCCGGAGCTGATCGCCGACGGCACGCTCACCTTTGTGGTGGTGGGCGGAGGGCCGACCGGGGTCGAGGTGGCGGGGGCGCTGGCCGAGCTGTTGGACGTCTCGGTGCGCCACGATGGCTTCACATTCGACCGCGCCCAGGCCAGGATCATCGTGGTGGACGGGCTCGACCGGCTCCTCACCCCGTTCAAGCCGTCGGCATCCAGCTATGCCGCCGACACCCTCCGGCGTCGCACCGTGGAGTTACGGCTCGGGCGGATGGTGAAAGAGGTGACCCCCACCTGCGTCGAACTCGACGACGGCTCCCAGATCCCGACCCGCACGGTGGTGTGGGCCGGAGGTGTCACCGTCGACGGCACGGTTGCCGCTGAGGTCGGTGCCCACGCCGACCGCGGTGGCCGGCTGGTCGTCCGCGCCGACCTCGCCCTTCCCGACCACCACCAGGCGTACGCCATTGGCGACGCCGCCGCGGTCCCCTGGGGCGAGGACCGGCCGGGAACGACGTGCCCCCAGCTCGCCCAAGTTGCCATCCAGTCCGGCAAGCACGCCGCCGAGCAGATCGTCAACCGGGTGAAAGGGAAGCCCACCTTGCCATTTCGCTACAACGACAAGGGCACCATGGCCACCATCGGCCGCCGCGCCGCCATCGCCCAGTTCCCCAGCGGCATGGTCATCCGCGGCACCTTGGGTTGGTTGTCCTGGCTCGGACTCCACCTCATCTACCTGATCGGATTTCGCAACAAGATCACCGTGTTGGTGAACTGGTCGTGGCGTTACCTGTCCTGGACGTCGGGGCCCCGTATCATCGTCGGCGACGAGATGGCCCCGGCCTACCCGGTGGAAGACGACCACGGCATCCGCCAGCCTGCTCTTCTACCCGAGCCGGTGGACACTCCCGCCTGATCGATTGGCTCGAAACCGCCCGAAACCCCGTAGAAGGATGAAGGCTGCGGGAGTACGGTTGAGCCATGAACGAGGCGCTGGCCCAGATCGACCGCCAGGTTCTGCAGCTGTTCGCCATGGTCGGCGAGAACGTGGCCGGCGCCACCCACGCGCTGCTGTCCGGCGACCGGGAGGCGGCCAAGGCGCTGGCCGACCGGGACGAAGTGGTGGACAGCCTGTACCGGGAGATCGAGCACCAGACTATGGACCAGCTGACCGTCGGTCGCACCGAGTCACCCGACGATCTGTATTTTCTGGTCACCATCATCAGGATGCTCCCCGACCTCGAACGCAACGGTGACCTCGCCGAACACGTAGCCAGGCGGGCCGCCCGAGGCCTCGGCACCGAGCTGTCGGCCCGCAGCCGGGGCCTGGTCGAGCGGATGGGGGAGGTGGCCATCCACATGTGGCGGGCCACGGCCAACGCCTATGCCGACCGGCTCACCACGGCAGCGTCGGTGGTGGACACCCTCGACGACGAGATGGACGATCTCCATGTCAGCCTCACCGTGGAAGTGGTGGCCGGGACCATGCCGCTCCCGGTGGCGGTGGAGCTCGCCATGGTGGCCCGCTTCTACGAACGGTTCGGTGACCACGCGGTCAACCTGGCCAAACGGGTGGCGGGTCTGGCCGACGCCGCCCCGTTTTCCAACGTCGGCTGAGACCGAGCCAACCCCGGGTCAGCCGACCAGGCCGAGGGCGACCAGTGACTCGGCGATCTGCACGGCATTGAGGGCGGCGCCCTTGCGGAGGTTGTCCCCGCTCAGGAACAGGGCCAGCGTGGTGTCCCCCCCGTCGGCCTGACGGATCCGGCCGACCAGCGTCGGATCGATGCCCGCCGCCCGCAACGGGGTGGGCATGTCCGACAATTGCACCCCGGGGGCCGAGGCCAGGAGCTCGGTGGCCCGCTCGGGGCTCAGCGGCCGTTCAAACTCGGCGACGATGGCCATCGAGTGACCGGTGAACACCGGGACCCGCACGCAGGTACAGGTCAACCGCAGCCCGGGGATCTCAAGGATCTTCCGGCTCTCGTCGCGGAATTTCTGCTCCTCATTGGTTTCCCCCGAGCCGTCGTCCACCAACGACCCGGCGATGGAGAGCACGTTGTGGGCGATCGTCCCTGGGAACTTCGAGGCCGGGGGGAATTGGATGGCTGACCCGTCGAAGGTCAGCCCGGCGGCGACTCCGGCCGACTTCTCCAGCTGCTCCTCGAGCTCGGCCACCCCGGCGAGGCCGGCCCCGGACACGGCCTGGTAGGTGGAGACCACCATCCGGTTGAGGGTGGACTCGTGGTGGAGCGGCTTCAGCACCGGCATGGCCACCATCGTGGTGCAGTTCGGATTGGCCACGATCCCTTTGGGGATGGCTCCCAGTGCGTGGGCGTTGACCTCGGGGACCACCAGTGGGACGTCCGGATCCATCCGCCAGGCGGAGGAATTGTCGATGACCACGGCTCCGGCCGCCGCGAACCGGGGGGCCAGCTCCCGGGAGGCGGTGGCGCCGCTGGAGAACAAGGCGATGTCGATGCCAGCCAGGTCGGCGGCCGCGGCGTCCTCGACCTCCACCTGGTCTCCCCGAAATGGCAGGCGACGGCCCGCCGAGCGGGACGAGGCGAACAGCCGCAGGTCGTCGACCGGGAAGTCCCGCGCTTCGAGGATCGACCGCATCACCGTGCCCACCTGACCGGTGGCACCCACCACTGCTACTCGCATCGGCCCAGTCTACGACGGACCTTCCAGTTCGAAGGCGGCGTGGAGGACCCGCACCGCCGTCTCGGCGGCATCGGCGCGCACCATGCAGGAGATCCGGATGGTCGAGGTCGAGATCATCTCGATGTTGATGCCTTCGCCGGCCAAGGTCTCGAAGGTGAGGGCGGTCACCCCCGGATGGGTCTTCATCCCCGCCCCCACCAGGGAGACCCGGGCCACGTTCGAATCGGTGGTCACCCCGGTGGCGCCCAGCTCCGGGATGAGGGACTCCGATACCTCGGTGCTGACGGCCAGGTCGAACCCGGGCACGGTGAACGAGATGTCGGTCGTCCCGTCCAGCGCCGCGTTCTGAACGATCATGTCCACCGAGACGTTCCGGTCGGCCAGGGCCCGAAACAACCGGGCGGCCACCCCGGGGCGGTCGGGCAGCCCGGCCACGGTCACCTTGGCTTCCGAGGCATCGTGGGTGACGGCGGTGACGACTGCCTGTTCCATGGTCTCATCCTCCTCCACGACCCAGGTCCCGGGTTCCCAGGTGAAACTGGATCGCACATGTAGCGGTACGTGGTGATTGCGGGCGAACTCCACCGAGCGCAGGGACAGCACCCGGCCACCGTTGGCGGCGATCTCCAGCATTTCCTCGTAGCTGACCCGGGCCAGTTTGCGGGCTTGGGGCACGATTCGGGGGTCGGCGCTGTAGATCCCGGACACATCGGTGTAGATCTCGCAGGCGTCGGCGTGCAGCGCCGCGGCCAGGGCCACCGCGGTGGTGTCGGAACCCCCCCGTCCCAGGGTGGTGATGTTCCGCTCGGCCGACATCCCCTGGAACCCGGCCACCACCGGGACGGCACCGGCAGCCAGGGAGGCCAACAGTCGCTCGGCCCGGATCTCGATGATCTTGGCCCGGGTGTGCACGCTGTCGGTGATGATGCCGGCCTGGCTTCCGGTGAACGACTCGGCGGTCACGTCGAGGTCGGCCAGGGCCATGACCAGGAGCGCCATACTGATGCGCTCACCCGCGCTGAGCAGCATGTCCACCTCCCGGTTGGGCTGGGTCAGGCTGACTTCGGCCGCCAGCCGGACCAGATCGTCGGTTGTCTTCCCCATGGCGCTCACCACCACCACCACGTCGTCGTGGTCACGGCGCGAGCGGGCCACGTGATCGGCCACCGCCCGAATCCGCTCGGAGTCGGCCACCGAGGTGCCTCCGAATTTCTGCACCACAAGGGACATGGCCGCTCAGGCTACCGCCCGAGAAGCGGCTACCCTCGTGGACCGTGTCTACCGAGAAGCGCCAACGCCAGAAAGCCGGCCGCAATGCCCGGCTCGAAGCCCAGAAGAAGACTCTCAAGCGCAAGCAGAACCTCCGGCGGGTCATCTCCCTGGTGATCGTGGCCGGCGTCATCTTCGGCATCGCCTACTGGATCAACAGCGGCTCGAGCAATCCGAACAAGTCGACGGCGGCCAAGTCGAGCACCACGACCACCACCAAGCCGGCGCCCAAGGGCGGCTCGGGAGACACCACGCCGAGCGCCATCACCACCTCGGCCAACTGCCCGACGACCTTCACCGACACCCTGAACAAGCCCTCGTATCCGTCGGCGCCGCCGATGACCATCTCGTCGTCGAAGACCTACACCGCGACAGTGACCACCGACGTCGGGCCGTTCACCATCCAGCTCGATCCGAAGACCGCGCCCAAGGCCGTCAACAGCTTCGTGTACCTGGCCAACCAGCACTTTTTCGACTGCATCGTCTTCCATCGGGTGATTCCCGGCTTCATGGACCAGACCGGTGATCCCACCGGCAGCGGATCCGGGGGGCCCGGCTACACGTTCGCCGACGAGCTCCCGAAGACCGCCTCCCCCCAGTACCCCAACTACTCGGTGGCCATGGCCAACTCCGGGCCGAATACCAACGGCAGCCAGTTCTTCATCGTGGACGGGACCCAGGGCCAGAGCCTGGCTCCCAGCTACACGCTGTTCGGGAAGGTGACCTCGGGCACGAGTGTCGTCGACAAGATCAACGCCGACGGCAATGCCACCGCTTCGGCCAACGGGGTTCCGCCGACCGTGCTCCACCGCATCGTGTCGGTGACCATCGCGGTGTCGTAATCCGCGTCGCGCCCCCTCGATCGTCTCTCGAACACCACCGACCATTTCGACCATGACCAAGGAGAGTTCCATGCCCCCTGAGATCCCTGCCGCCGACGGCTCGAGCCCGAAGACCCAACGCTTCGACGGCCCTCCCCCGATGATCATCGATCCGGCCAAGCGCTATACGGCCGAGATGTTGACCAGCAAGGGCGCCATGACCATCGCCCTCGATCCGGTTGCCGCCCCGACGACCGTCAACAATTTCGTCTTCCTGGCCCGCTGGCACTACTTCGACGGGATCGTGTTCCACCGGATCATCCCCGGCTTCATGCTCCAGGGAGGCGACCCCGAAGGCTCCGGGCGGGGCGGTCCCGGTTACCAGTTCGAGGACGAACTCCCGGCCCGGGGCCGGTACGAGATCGGCTCGGTGGCGATGGCCAACGCCGGTCCGAACACCAATGGCAGCCAGTTCTTCATCATCAGCGGCAGGGACGGGGTGGCCCTCCCTCCCAGCTACTCGCTGTTCGGGAAGGTCGTCGGCGGCACCGAAACCATCACCGCCATCGAATCGACGGGAAGCCGATCGGGCGCGCCCTCCGAGCAGGTGACCATCGATTCGGTGACCATCACCGAATCCGACTGAACCGTCTCCGGGCTCAGCTGGGCAGTGCCCCGAGCCCGGCCTCGGCCGGGGCGCCGTTCACGAAGATGGCGACAGATCCCTCGCCGGCGGTACGCCAGGTGCCGCCGGGATCCCGGATGAGGGCGGTGCGCTCGGGCACCCCGGCCACCGGGGTGCCCCGGGGAGCCAGGAGTACCGAACGATGGAGCTTCTGGCCGTGGGCGTCTTCGTGGGCATCGCCGAAGTGCGGGACCACCGCGATGCCGCTGACCAGGCCGAGGCCCAGCGTCAAGCCGCCGCCCCGAGCATCGACCATCGGGTCGGTGAGGGCCATGGCCGCTCCTGACGAACCGGCGATGACCGCACCGTCGTTCCAGGCAAAGACCAGGGCGTCCCATGCCTTCGACCCTTTGAGCACACTCCGGAGGTGCATCGGCGACGACCCGCTCAGGTAGATGAACCGGGCCTTGCGCAACACGGCGGCAGCGCCCGGATCCTCGGCGTCGGCCCGGGACAACACCATCAGGCCCTCCACCTTCCCGCCCAGGGGATCGAACCACTCCGCGGCGTGGACCACCGCCCGTTCGGGATGCTCGTAGGCGCCGGCCGTGGGTAGGACGAGCACCTCTTCGGATCCCGAGGCAGCCAGCAGTTCGGCATCGAACGAGCATCCCGGTTGCCATTCGCCGCCCCCCACCAGGGCAACGACGCCGGGCGACCGCGAAGATCCGTTCATGATGGTCACCCTAGGCGGCGCCGCGGGAGGCAACTGACGATCGAGATTCCCATCCCGCGGTCATCCTCGGGCCCGGCCCGGGGCGTCGCGATACATCAGCCGGCCCATGGCGTCGCAGACCTCGACCGACAGCGCCAACGAATCGTCCAGGAACCCCATGTTGAAGAAACCGTGGACCTGGTCGTCGTAGCACCGGTACTCCACCTCGACCCCGGCTTCCTTCAGTTTCCGGGCATAGCCGTCACCGTCGTCCCGGAGGGGGTCGAATCCGGCCGTCACCACCAACGCCGGCGCCACGCCCTCGACGTCGTCGGCCAGCAGGGGGGAGACGGTCCCCAATTCCCAATCCTCCCGGTTGGGCAGATAGGCGCCCCGGTAGGCGACCATGGACTGCTCGGTCAGGAAGAACCCTTCGCCGAACAGCCGCATGGACTCCGAGTCGAAGCGGGTGCTGAGTCCGGGATAGATCAGACCCTGGGCGACCGGAGCGGGAACCCCCGGAGGCACCGCCATCACCGATGCCGGCGCAGGAGCGCCGGGTCGAGTGAGGAGAGCGACCACGGCGGCCAGGTTGCCACCCGCACTGTCCCCCATCACGCCGACACGGCCTTCGGCGATTCCGAGCTCTTCGACGTGGCCGTGCACCCATCCGTAGGCAGCCACCGCGTCGTCCACCGCCGCCGGGAACGGGTCCTCCGGCGCCAGCCGGTAATCCACCGCGATCACCACACACCTGCTGATGGCGGCGAGCAGCCGGCAGGCCGAGTCATGAGAGACGAGATCGCCGACGACCCACCCGCCCCCGTGGTAGTAGACGATGGCCGGCGGCCGGACACCGAGACCCACCCCGGCCCCGACGCCGGTGCCGAACCGGCGGTAGATCCGGACCGGGATCTCTCCAGCCGGCTTGGAACCACCGGCCCCCGGGATCAACCGACCCACGACATGAACGTCGGTTCGGATGGGCATGGTGATGCGGGCGAATCGCCGCATCTGCTTGCGCCTGGCCTCCGGATCGCCGAGACCCAGTTCCTCCTGGCTGCCGATGACGCCCTCCAACCGGGTCATGACCTCCAACACGGCCTGGACACCCCGGTTCATCACCCGCCCGTCGGTTCGGATGGGGGCCTGTTTGTCCAGCAGGGTGAGGAGCAGCTCGGGTCGGCGAAACAACCAGGAGAGGAGCCGGCCTGCGATTGGCCACCGCTCGTTGCCGCGTTGCCGCTGCCGGTCGTAGATCCCGCGCCCCCGGCCGGGTCCGCGGCCCGACCACGACCCGGGGCTGGAGACTTCGCCTGAGACCCCATCGGCCGCCGCCGGCGACGTCGTGCGGGCTCGAGCCGCCTGGGTCGCCGATGCCGTTTTGCTGACTCGGGCCTTGACGGCTCGGGTGGCCTTGACGGCTTGGGTGGCCTTGATGGCGTTGGACTTGGCCGTCTTTGCCACCCCGGGTGCGGCCGGGCCCCTGGCCGATGTCTTGGGAGGGGTGCTCATTGCCCCCATCGTGTCGGTAGCTTGGCTCCCAACGCAAGGGCGACCGATCGGAGGGACATGGGACAAGCAGCAGACCGAGCCAGCGCGCAGCGCCGGCACTTCGAGGGCAAGGTGGCCATCGTGACCGGGGCGGCCTCGGGCATCGGCAAGGCAATGGCCACCGAACTGGTCGACCGGGGGGCCACCGTAGTGGTCTCCGACATCGCCGGCGAGGGGTCCGCCGCGGTGGCCGAGTCCCTGGCCCGGCGGGCAGGGGCCACCCGGGCCGTCGCCGCCACCCTCGACGTGACCGACGCCGTCGCCGTCGACGACCTGGTCGGTCGGACCGCAGCTGAGCACGGTGGGCTCGATCTCCTGTTCAACAACGCCGGCATCGGCATCGGTGGCGAAGTCAGCCAGCTGAGCGCCGCCCACTGGCAGCGGGTCATCGATGTGAATCTGTGGAGCGTGATCAACGGCGTCAACGCCGCCTACCCCCGGATGATCGCCCAGGGCCGGGGCCACATCGTCAACACCGCATCGCTCTCCGGTCTGTTGCCCAGCCCGATGCTGGTGCCCTACTCCACCACCAAGCACGCGGTGGTCGGGCTGAGCGTCGGTCTCCGGATGGAAGCCGCCGCCCACGGGGTCAAAGTGAGCGTGGTCTGCCCCGGGGTCATCGAGACCCCCCTTCTGGACAAGTCCAACCCCGATGACCTGCCGCCGATCAGCTCCATGCCCAACATCCGCTCGATGCTCACCTCGCTGGTCGGCGCCCCCTATCCGGTCGCCTCCCTGGCCTCCGACGTGCTCGACGGGATCGCCGTCAACCGGCCGATCATCGTCACCCCGTTCCACGCCCGGCGAGCCTGGGCCCTCTACCGGATCTCCCCCCGGCTGCTCATCGACCAGGGATCGAAGCGGCTCCGGGGTGCGCTCGGCCCAGGCGCCTGAGACGGGAGGCGCGCCGGCCCCCTACTCGCCAGTAACATCACCTCCCATGTCAATCGCGCGCGTAGGAATTGTCGGTTCGGGAATCATGGGCTCGGGCATCGCCGAGACGGCGGCGGTCAACGGCTTCGAGGTGGTCCTCCGCTCCCGCAGCCAGTCCACCGCCGACGCCACCCTGGCCGCCCTTGAGAAGTCGCTCAACCGGCAGGTCGAAAAAGGCAAGAAGACCGAGGAGGAGCGGGACGCGGCTCTGGCCCGGGTCACCGGGACCTCCGACCTGGCCGACCTCAAGGACGTCGACCTGGTCATCGAGTCGGTGGTGGAGGACCTGGCCGTCAAGAAGGAGCTGTTCAACGAGCTCGACCGGATCACCGCCGACAAGACCATCCTGGCCACCAACACCTCCACCCTTCCGGTGGTGGAGCTGGCGATGCAGACCGGGCGGCCTGACAAAGTCTGCGGGGTGCACTTCTTCAACCCGGCCCCGATGATGGAACTGGTGGAAGTGGTCCGACCCCTCACCGCCTCCGCCGAGACCATCGCCTCGGCCCTCAAGTTCGCCGAGGACTGCGGCAAGACCCCGGTCGAGGTCAAGGACCAGGCCGGATTCATCGTCAATGCCCTGCTGTTCCCGTACCTGAACAACGCCGTTCGCCTCTACGAGCAGGGGGTGGCGTCCGTCGAGGACATCGACACCGCCATGAAGGGTGGCTGCGGGTTCCCGATGGGGCCGTTTGCGCTGCTTGACCTGGTCGGACTGGATACGTCCCTGGCCATCCTGGATGCCCTATACGAGGAATTCCGCGATCCCAACTATGCGGCCATGCCCCTGTTGCGTCGGATGGTCGCCGCCGAGCTGCTGGGCCGCAAATCGGGTCAGGGTTTCCTCGACTACAAGAAGAAGTAGGTGGGGCAGCACTGAGGGGCGACCGCGGCAACAATGGAAGGATGACCCACGTGGAAAAGGTGACTCGTCCTCAGGATGTGACCAGCGAGCCCACGCCTGAACCTCCGGTCCGGGACAAGCCGTGGATGATGCGCACCTATTCGGGGCACTCGACAGCCAAGGCATCCAACGCCCTGTACCGGACCAATCTGGCCAAAGGCCAGACCGGATTGTCCATCGCCTTCGATCTGCCCACCCAGATCGGCTACGACCCCGACGCCGCCGCCGCCGCCGGCGAGGTCGGCAAGGTCGGCGTGCCGGTGGCCCATCTCGGGCACATGGCCCAACTGATGGACCAGATCCCGGTGGAGTCGATGAACACGTCGATGACCATCAACGCCACCGCCGCCTGGCTGCTGGGTCTCTACATTGCCAACGCCGAGGATCACGGAGTCGATCCGAAGGTGCTGTCGGGCACCACCCAGAACGACATCATCAAGGAGTACCTCTCGCGAGGCACCTTCATCTTCCCGCCCATCCCCAGCCGGCGCCTAACGGTGGACACCATCGCCTACACGGTGAAGCACGTGCCCAAGTGGAACCCCATCAATGTCTGCAGCTACCACCTCCAAGAGGCCGGAGCCACCCCGCACCAAGAGGTCGCTTACGCGCTGGCTACCGCCATCGGCATCCTCGACGCGGTGCGCGACTCGGGCCAGGTGTCCGAGGCCGAGTTCCCTTCGGTGGTCGGCCGTATCTCGTTCTTCGTCAATGCCGGGGTCCGTTTCGTCGAGGAGACCTGCAAGATGCGGGCCTTCACCCGGTTGTGGGAGCGCATCTGCCAGGAACGCTACGGAGTCACCGAGCCCAAGCTCATCCGCATGCGCTACGGGGTACAGGTCAACTCCCTCGGCCTGACCGAGGCCCAGCCCGAGAACAACGTTCCCCGGATCGTGCTGGAATCGCTGGGGGTGACCCTGTCCAAGCGGGCCAGGGCCCGGGCCGTGCAACTTCCGGCCTGGAACGAGGCGCTCGGCCTTCCCCGCCCGTGGGACCAGCAGTGGTCACTACGGATCCAGCAGATCCTGGCCTTCGAGTCAGACATTCTCGAGTACGAGGACATCTTCGACGGCTCGGTGGTCATCGAGCGGAAGACCGACGAGGTGGCCGAAGCGTCCTGGGCCGAACTCGAGGACGTCCTCTCCCTGGGCGGTGCCTTCGAAGCCATCGACGAACTGAAGTCGCGGCTGGTCAGCAGCCAGGCCGACCGGGTGCGTCGCATCGAGACCGGGGAGCTCAAGGTGGTCGGCGTCAACTGCTTCACCGAAACCGCTGACTCGCCCCTCGCCTCGGAAATCGGCTCCGGTCCCAATGGGACCGGAGGTTCGATCCTGAGAGTCGACCCGGCGGTGGAATCCGAGATGCGAGCCGACGTGGCCGCCTGGCGATCCCATCGTGATCAGCGCGCGGTCACCGCGGCCCTCGACGACCTGCGGCAGGCGGCGGAGGGAACGGGCAATGTCATGCCCGCCACCATCGCCCTGGCCCACGCCGGTGGCACCACCGGCGAGTGGGCCGACGCCCTCCGCGAGATCTTCGGGGAGTACCGGGCCCCCACCGGGGTCGGCGGCGGCGTCGGCCATCGGGGCACCGAGTTGGGCGGGGTCCTCGCCCGCTCCAAGGCCCTTGCCGACCACGCCGGAGGGCCGCCGAAGCTCCTGGTGGCCAAGCCGGGCCTCGATGGCCACTCCAATGGTGCCGAACAGATCGCAGTGGCGGCCCGGGATGCCGGCTTCGAGGTCATCTACCAGGGGATCCGCCTGTCACCCGCGGAGATCGCCGCCGCCGCCCGGGACGAGGACGTCGACGTGGTGGGGATCTCCATCCTGTCGGGCAGCCATCTCGAGCTGGTCCCGGACGTGGTCGACCGGCTCCGGGCCTTCGGCCTCGACGTCCCGGTGGTGGTGGGCGGGATCATCCCCCCCGAGGACGCCGACATCCTCATCGGCAAAGGGGTGGCGAAGGTCTATACCCCGAAGGACTTCCAGATCGGCCGCATGATGAGCGACCTGGAAGAGTTGGCCGAGCAACACCGGGCCGCCCTCACCAGCTGAACTCCAGCCGGACCGGGAATCAGCGTCGGGCCCAGGGACGTTCGCGGCGGGAGGCGACCGGCCTGGACCACCATCGCCCGCTGAAGCGCCAGGCCGGGCCGCCCAACGGCTCCGGCTCCGGAACTGGATGGCGGTGCGGCCACACCAGTTCGGCCGATGCCGCCAGCACCGCCAGCACGGTCGGATCGATGGCCGGGCGCGGTGTCAGCCCGTGGACGAAAGGGACAGGAGTGCCTTCGCTCACAGCGGCATGTTGCCGTGCTTGCGCTTCGGCAACTCCTCCCGCTTGGAGGTGAGCAGGGCCAGACTCTTGACCAGTACCTGCCGGGTCTCGGCCGGATCGATCACGTCGTCGACGTACCCCCGCTCGGCGGCCGCATAGGGATTGGCGTAGCGCTCGGTGTACTCCTCCACCAGCTCCTTGCGCCGACCGACCGGATCCGCGGCTTCGGCCAGATCTCGCCGGTAGACGATCTCCACCGCACCTTCGGGGCCCATGACCGCGAGTTCGGCCGACGGCCAGGCGTAGGCCAGGTCGGCCCCGATCGATTTTGAGTTCATGACCACGTAGGCGCCGCCATAGGCCTTCCGGGTGATGATCTGTATCCGGGGAACCGTCGACTCGCAGTAGGCGTACAGCAGCTTGGCGCCGTGACGGATGATCCCGCCGTACTCCTGGTCGGTCCCGGGCATGAACCCGGGGACGTCGACGAACGTCACCAGCGGGACGTTGAAGGCGTCGCAGGTGCGAACGAACCGGGCCCCCTTCTCGGCGGCGTCGATGTCGAGCACCCCGGCCAGCATCTGGGGCTGGTTGCCGACGATGCCCACCGCCCGGCCGTCGATCCGGGCGAAGCCGCAGACCAGGTTCATGGCCCAGTGGTGGTTGACCTCGAAGAACTCGCCGTCATCGACCACCGACTCGATGACCTTCTTCATGTCGTAGGGCTGGTTGGGCGAAGCCGGCATCAAGGCGCTCAACTCCGGGCACAGCCGCTCGGGGTCGTCCCCCGAGTCGATCATCGGTGCCTCCTCGAGGTTGTTGGAGGGGAGGAAGCTGAGGAGGTACCGGACCTGGTCGAGACACGACTTCTCGTCCGGGGCCACGAAGGCGGCCACTCCTGATTTGGTGGCATGGCTCATGGCGCCGCCCAGCTCTTCGAGCGTCACGTCCTCGCCGGTGACCGTCTTGACCACATCGGGCCCGGTGATGAACATGTGGCTGGTGCCCTGGACCATGAAGATGAAGTCGGTCATGGCAGGGCTGTAGACGGCCCCGCCGGCACAGGGTCCGAGGATCACGCTGATCTGCGGGATCACCCCCGACGCCTGGGCGTTCCGGTGGAAGATCCCCCCGTAGGAGTGGAGGGAGACGACGCCCTCCTGGATGCGGGCGCCGGCTCCGTCGTTGAGACCGATCATGGGAACGCCGATGGAGGAGGCCAGGTCCATCACCTTGTGGATCTTCTCGGCGAACACCTCACCCAGGGCACCGCCGAAGACGGTGAAGTCCTGGCTGAACGCGCAGACCCGGCGGCCGTCGATGGTGCCGAAACCGGTGATCACCCCGTCGGTGTAGGGCCGGTTGTCATCGAGTCCCATCCCGTGGGCCCGGTGACGGGCCAGCATGTCGAGCTCCTGGAAGGAACCCTCGTCGAGCAGGTAGTCGAGCCGCTCCCGGGCCGTCATCTTGCCCTTGGCGTGGTGCTTGGTGACGGCGCGTTCCGAACCGGCGTTCAGCGCCTGTTCGCGTCGCTGGGCCAGCTCTTCCAGGCGTTGGGTCATCGGATGATCCATAGCCGTTTAGGTTACCGGACCCATCGTCGGCGCCGGCCCCCGACGGCGCCGGTGGCACGACGGCGTCGGAACGGCTCCGAAGCGCATCCGGACCCTCGGCGGGATTGTATACAAAACTGTATATTTCCCATCTGGAGCCCACAAGATCGGCCTCTGAGCCCCGTTTCCAAGGTAAGGGCGTACGGGGGTGCTGTTCCCAATATGAGAACATGTTATAGAAATGCCCAACGCGTGGCAGTACGATGCCCTCTTCGGGGTAATGCCGGCGTCGTACAGGGAGGGAAACCGTGACTCTGGTAGAGAATTCTGACGCCGACGGACGTGCGGGGCGAATTTCCCCACTCCGGCCCGCCGCGGGGGGTTCGCTCGCCTCGAACCTGGGTGGGTTTCTGAGCCGGGAGGTGGGTGCATGATGGATCGGTCCAGGTCGCGGGCCTCCCTCAGGCCGACGAGAGGGTTGCCCGGATGGCGGACCCGTTCGACGGTGGTCGCCCTCTTGGCGATGACGTTGGTGTGTACGGCCTGCGGAGCTCGGCTCAGCGCCGCCCAGCTGGCGGCGGCCAACGCCTCGAACAGCAGCGGACTGGGCAACAACGGGTCGGGGACCGGAAGTGGCACCAAAGCTGGGACCACGGCCACGACGGCGGCGGGCGCCGCCGGGACGGCCGGATCGGCGGGGAGCGCGGCGACCGCGGGAAGTGGTGGGGCCGGAACCGCCGGCAGCGGAGGATCCGGGGCCGGCGGTGGCGGTGGCGGTGGCGGGAGTGCCAGCGGGCCGGTCTGCCCGAACGGGGCAGCGGGGTCAGGCCCCGGAGTGACTGCCAGCACCATCACCATCGGCAACGTCAGTACCGTGACCGGTCCGGTGCCCGGCCTGTTCACCTCGGCCCGGGTCGGCACCCAGGCGTTCGTCGCCTACCAGAACAGCATCGGCGGGGTCTGCGGCCGTAAGCTGACGCTGGACTCCGGTGACGACAACATGGAGCAGGCTCAGAACTCCACGACGGTCCAGTCCATCGCCAGCCAGGTGCTGGCCTTCGTGGGCTCGTTCTCGTTGGCCGACGACGGCGGTGCCGCCACCATCGCCTCGGCCAACGTGCCCGACATCGGGGAGGCCCTCACCCCGGCCCGCTTCAACCTGCCCCAGAACTTCTCCCCGCAGCCCCAACCGGGTGGCGTCGTGAGCGGTCCGTTCCAGTACTTCGCCCAGAAGTTCGGACCCGCCGTCACCCAGCACATGGCCGTCCTCGAGGAGGACCAGGGCACCGCCCAGGCCCAGGGCACCGCCCAGGAGAAGGTCATGCAATCACTCGGCTACAAGTTCATCTACTCAGCCGACAGCATCTCGCCGACCACCACCGATTTCGGGTCCTACATCGCGGCGATGAAGTCCGCCGGAGTGACGGGGCTCATCTTCGAGGCGACCGCCGCCGTCTACGGGGCCATGGCCTCCCAGATGTACGCGGCCGGATACACCATTCCGTTCGCCAACTGGGGCGCCCCCGCCTACGATCCGCAGTTCGTCACCACCGGGGGTCCGGGGGCAAACGGGTCGATCCTCGAGCAGACCCTGGCCATGTACGAGGGCCAGGACGCCGCCACCACCCCCGAGGTGGCGCTGTTCGACAAGTGGTACAACTCGGTGTCCGGCGGACAAACCCCTACCATCTACGCCGCCTTCGGATGGCTGTCGGGCATGATGTTCGTGCAGGGCATCAACGCCGGGGGCGCGCCCACCCGCGCCGCGCTGTTCAATGGCCTGAAGGCGATCACCAGTTTCGACGGCAACGGGTTGGTGGCACCCGACAACCCGGCGGGCAAGGTACCGCCCAACTGCTACATCATCATCGACGTGACCAACGGCAAGTTCGTCCGCGACTCCGCCACGCCGAGCGGCTTCACCTGCAGCGGAACCTACGTCCGTGAGTAATGAACCCTCGACTCATGAACCGTCGGCGCCCACGGTGGTGGCCGACGGAGCGAACCGCTAGCCGATGAGCCTGTTCATCGGGTTGACGATCGCCGGTCTGGCCACCGGCGCCATCTATGCCATCGCCGCCTCGGGGTTGGTCGTCACCTACACCACCTCGGGGGTGTTCAACTTCGCCCACGGGTCGCTGGGGATGTTGATGGCCTTCCTCTACTGGCAGCTGCGGGTGGCCGACCACTGGGCCGGCCCGTTCGCCCTCGGGGCGGTGCTGCTGGTCGCCGCCCCCATCGTCGGTGCCGGGTTGCAGCTGTTGCTGGTGCGCTGGATCGACATCAACGACACCGGGGTCATGCTGGTGACGACCCTGGCCCTCCTGGTGCTCGGCATGGGGGTGGCCTATGCCATCTGGCCGGCGGACACCGCTCGGGCCCTGGGCCCGTTCTTCGGCCCGACCAGCTTTGTCACCGTCTTGGGCCAGCGGATCTCCTACGAGCAGTTGTTGTGCATCGGATTGGCCATCGCGGTGGCGATCGGCCTGCGCCTGTTCTTGTTCAGCACCCGGCTCGGCATCACCATGCGGGCGGTGGTGGATGACCGCCCGCTGGTCGCCCTCAACGGGTGGCGCACCACCAAGCTCAATGCCCTGTCGTGGGCCATCGGGGTCAGCATGGGGGCGCTGGCCGCCATCCTCCAGGCCACCCTGTTCGACGACCTGAGCGTGCTCAACCTGACCTTCCTGATCATCAACAGCTTCGCCGCCGCCATGCTGGGTCGCTTGCGAAATCTCCCCCTCACCTTCGTGGGAGCCATCGTGCTCGGCCTGGCCGCCAGCTACGTGACCGGCTACGTGCACACCACCAACGGGCCCCTGTCGGAACTGGAAACGGTGCTGCCCACCCTGTTCTTGATCATCGTGCTGCTGGTGCTTCCCTCGGTACGGCTGCGGGTGGGTGCCCCGCCGGCCCGGCGGACCCCTCGGATCGCCTCGGCCCGGGTGAGCGCCGTCCAGTCGGTGGCGGTCATCGCCGCGGTGCTGATTGCGTTGCCGTTCCTGCACGGCACCAACCTGGGGGCGGTCAACGAGGGCCTGGCCATCGCCATTCTCGGGCTGGCGGTGGTCCTGCTCTCCGGGTACGGCGGACAGCTCAACCTGGCCATGTACACCTTCTTAGGCCTCGGGGCCTACCTGTTCATGAAGCTGTCGCCGGGCGGTGGGCTCGGGGGGTTGCTCCTGGTCACCCTCATCGGCGCGGGCGTGGGGGTCCTCTTCGCCCTGCCGGCCCTGCGGCTCCGGGGGTTGGAGCTGGCCCTGTCGACCCTCGCCCTCTCCGAGTTGGTCTGGTACGTCCTGTTCAATCAGAGCCGCGTGATGGAGAACACCATCACCATCCACCGCTTGCGTATCCCTTTCATCTCGCTGCAGGGCCCGAGGGCCAACCTCATCTTCATGGCCGTGGTCTTCTCGCTGCTGGCCTTCGGGGTCGGCGCCATCCGCCGCAGCAGCTTCGGCCGGCTGTTGGCCGCCACCAAGGACAGCCCGGCGGCCTGCGCCACCATCGGCATGAACCTCAACCTGACCAAAATCGGAGTCACCGCCCTGGCCACCGCCCTGGCCACCTTCGCCGGGGCTCTGTTCGGCTCCACCCAGCAACAGGTCACCGCCACCGACTTCTACTTCTATCTGGGCCTGTTCATCGTCCTTACCGTCTACATCTGGGGTGTGCACTCCCCGATGGGCGCCCTGGCCGGCGGGCTGTCCCTGGCAATCTTCCCGGTCCTCGCCCCCCATTGGCCGAGTTGGATATCCCTCGACCTGCTCGTCGGGTTCGGTGCCCTGGGCATGGTGCTCAATCCCAACGGCACCCTCGATGCGATCTCCAGCCGGGCGCGAACCTTCTGGGAGACCCGCCCGGCCCGGCGGCCGGCGGCCCCGGTGCGAGAGGAGGCACGGCTCCTTGGCCTTCCTGCAGACTGATGCCATCTCCATGCGCTTCGGCGGCATCGACGCGCTCGATGCGGTCAGCATCTCGGCCGAACCCGGCCTGGTCACCGGCTTGATCGGGCCCAACGGCGCCGGCAAGACGACCCTGTTCAACATCATCACCGGGCTGCAACCGCCGACGGCCGGCCACGTGCTTCTCGACGGCCGGGACGTGACCGACATGAGCGTGTACCGGCGGGCCCGCCTGGGTATCGGGCGCACCTTCCAGCGCCTGGAGATCTTCGGCTCGCTGTCGGTGCGGGACAACATCCGGGTGACGATCGAAGTCCGGCGCCGGTGGAGCCGGCAACGGATCGACATCGACAAGGAGACCGGGGCCATCCTGGAGCGGGTCGGTCTCGCCGAGCTCGCCAAGGTTCCCGCCGACACCCTGCCGACCGGGTTGGCCCGGTTGGTCGAGCTCGGACGGGCCCTGGCCACCCGACCCCGGCTGCTCCTGCTCGACGAGCCGGGCTCCGGCCTCGACGCCACCGAGACCGAGGCGTTCGGCAAGCTCCTGGCCGACCTGGCCAACGACGGTCTGGCTATTCTGCTGGTGGAGCACGACATGGACCTGGTGATGAAGGCGTGCAGCCAACTCAGCGTCCTCGACTACGGGGAACTCATCGCCTCGGGGACCCCGGAGGAGATCCGGGCCAACCGGCGGGTCCAGGACGCCTACCTGGGCAGCGAGGATCTGGTCGAGGACGCGGTGGTCGATCCGTCCACCCCGCCGGGCCTGGCCGGAGCCGGAACTGGAACCGGGACCGGCGCCGGGGGGTTGCCATGACCGTGGCACCCGCGGTGGAGCTCATCGGGCTGACCGCCGCTTACGGCCGGATCGAGGTCGTCCACGGCATCGACCTGGTGGTGCCGTCCGGCTCGGTGTTCGCCCTGCTCGGACCCAACGGCGCCGGCAAGACCACCACCTTGAAGGTGATCGACGGCCGCCATCCGGCCGCGTCGGGCTGCGTCCACATCGCCGGCCACCACCTCAACGGGACCGGCGCCGACGCCCTCGCCCGGGCCGGGGTGTGTTCGATTCCCGAAGGCCGGGGCATCTTCCCGAACTTGACGGTGGCCGAGAACCTGCGGGTGATGAACTTCAGCCGCCTCGGGCTCACCGATGCCGACATCCGGGAACGGGTGTTTGCCCGCTTCCCTATCCTGGGCCAGCGCCGCACCCAGACGGCCGGCACCCTCTCCGGCGGCCAGCAGCAGATGTTGGCCATGGCCCGGGCGGTGGCCACCGATCCGGGACTGCTCCTGATCGACGAGCTGTCGATGGGTCTGGCCCCCCTCATCGTCACCGAGTTGTACGACGCGCTCGGGAACCTGGCGGCCGAGGGGATGACCGTACTGCTGGTCGAGCAGTTCGCCCGCACCGCCCTGGCCATCGCCGACTATGCCGCGGTCATGGCCCACGGGGAGATCCAGGCGGTCGGCCAACCCGCCGACCTCCAGGACGTGAGCGACGCCTACCTGGGAGTGGCGTCGTGAGGCGGGGACGGAAGCTGCGGTTGGCGGTGTCGGTGACGGGGGCGACCGTGCTGTTCACCTTCGCTTCGGTGCCCGCCGTCTTCGCCGACACCACCACGGCCCCGGCCAGCGCCCCGACCCTGGTGTCGTGGACCACCCACGCCGACGCCAATGCCATCGACATGGTGATCGACGATGCCGGCGGACTGGCCGGCCAGCATCCCCTCGACGAGGTGACCATCCCCGAGGACACCGCCGATTTCGAGACCGGGCCCTTCGGTCATGGACTGGCGTCGGTATTCTGGCCGGGGGCCACCGGCGGAAACTTCGGCTCGGCGTCGGCCGATCTGCCCCTCCCCGCTCAGCTCAAGCCGCTCTTCGCGGACTTCAACGACCCGGTACGGGCCGAGACCTTCGCGCCCGCCGGTCCGGCCGACGCCGCCTATCCGCCCGGGAACAGCTCGGGTGTCTTCGAAGCCACTTCTCACGCGGACGCCAACGGCACCACCGCCACCGCCTCGGTGACCAATCTGTCCGACGCCCTCATCGGCATGAAGGCGGTGAGCGGGACGGCCCACTCCACCGCCACCTCGACTGCCACCTCGACCGCCACCTCCGACACCGGGCAGATCTCCCTGTTGGGCGGACTGATCGTGCTCAGTGGAGTCGAGTCGACGGCCACGGCCTCCAGTAATGGCACCACGCTGGTCGGTAAGACCAACACCGACCTCGGCAACCTCACCATCGCCGGTGTCCCGGTGGCACTGGGGACCAACGGTGTCACCGGCCCGATCGGCAGCGGAGCGGTGGCCGGCCTGTTGAACATTCAGTTGGTCAACCAGGTGATCGCCGCCCTGGGCCTCAAGATCGTCCCCCTCCCAAAGAGCGAGACCAGCCAGGCGCCGGCCGAAACAATCACCAGCGGTGGCCTGCAGGTCGCCTTGTCCCTCCCCGCCGCCGTCGCCCCCAGCGTGAACCTGCCCCCCGCGCTCACCAACCTGCTGCCCACCTCGATTACCGACCAGATCAACACCGCCGCCAGCCTCTTGGGGTTGGTCAAGGGGGCCAACATCACCATCACCCTGGGCCGGGCCACTGCCACCGCCATCGCCTCGGCGGGCTTCGGCCCCGACCAGGGCTCCAGCGCCCCGACCCCGGCGGCGGTGACCCCCAGCCTCGGCACGCTCGGACCCACCGACCTCGGCACCCCGGCGGTGCCCGGCACTCCGGGTACCCCCGGCACCGGCGGGAGCCCGGCCGCCGCCACCCCGGCCGCCACCGTTCCATCCAAGGGCCTGGCCACCGCCATCCTGTCCAGCCCGGTCAGCGTCGGCCTGATGATCCTGATCCTGCTGCTGGCGGCGCTGGCCGGTTACGGTCTGTGGCTGCTGGCCCGCAATCTCGAGCAGCCTGACCCGGCCGCTGCCTGTCCTCTCTCCGTCCCCGACAATCCCTAAAGGATCGCTCAGCCATGGCCATCATCACCCGACAGGGAAGCTTCCCGGCGGCAACCGAGTCTGACGCTGGCGTCTCGGACAAGGCGGCCAGCCGGCAGGCGGCCTTGGTTGACGCCATCGCCCGCATCCGGGTCCGGGCCCGCGCCATCAAGGTCGAACAGATCCTGCTGGTTCTGGGGGGCGTGGCCATGCCCGCCGGATTGCTGGTCATCATCGTCGGCTGGTACGGCGCCGCCCATACCTTCCGCACCTACGCCCAACTCGACTACCTCATCAGCGGCGGCCTGCTCGGTCTCGGCCTGGTGGTCTTCGGGGGCTTCTGCTATTTCGCCTACTGGCTCACCCGCATGGTCCAACTTCTGCGCGCCGCCCAGACCCAGGACCGCCAGTCGCTCGACGCTCTCGAACGGATTTCCGCCCAGCTGGCGCAATTGGCCCCGCAGGCGGCGGCAGGCGCCGGCGTGTCCGGGATCACCCCGGTACCTCCTCGCGGCGCCACGGCGGGGCTGGTCGCCACCCTCCACGGCACCATGGTCCACCTCCCCACCTGCCCGGTGGTGGCCGACAACCCCGACCTTCGTCCGGCCAGCCTCGGTGACCCCAACCTCACGCCCTGCCAGATCTGCCAGCCGTACGCGCCACCGGGCTGAACCGCCGGCGCCTGGTCGCCGACCGGGTCGCTACTCCTGGACCAGCTCGATCAGGGTCCCGAGGGCACCCTTCGGATGGATGAACGCCACCGTGGTCCCCCTCGATCCGGGCCGGGGTCGGTCGTCGATGACCTGTCCACCGTGGTCCTTGACCGACTGGAGGGCAGCCGCGCAGTCGTCCACCCGGTAGCCGACGTGGTGGAGTCCCTCCCCCTTCTTCTCCAGGTACTTCGCCACCGGCGACGTGTCCGAGGTCGGGGTGAGGAGCTGGATGTAGCTGTCGGCCACCTTCAGCAACGCCTCCTCGACGCCGTCGGAGTCGATCCGCTCCCGGTGGGCCACCGTGGCCCCGAAGGTGACGGCGTAGTAGGCGATGGCGGCCTCCAGGTCGGAGACGGCAATGGCCACGTGGTCGATCTCGGTGAGCAGCGGCTCGGTCATGCCCCGTGCCTCCGGAACAGGCGGATCCGATCTTCTCCGACCTCGGCCCGGAGCCCGGGGTCGTCGATCCCCAGCCCCTCCTCCGGGGCCAGGCACAGCACCCCGATCTTCCCCTCGTGCAGGTTGTGGTGGACCTGGTAGGCGGCGTCGCCCACGTGGTCGAGGGTATGGACGGCGGACAGGGCCGGGAGGATCTTCCCTTCGCACACCAGCTGGTTGGCGTCCCACGCCTCCCGGTAGTTGGCGAAGTGGGATCCCTTGATGGTCTTCAGTTTCATCCACAGGTGCCGGTTGTCGTACTCGATCATGTACCCCGATGTCGCCGCGCAGGTCATGATGAGCCCGCCCCGCTTGGCGGCGAACACCGAGGCGCCCATGGTCTGGCGGCCGGGGTGCTCGAACACGATGTCGACATCCTCGCCGACCAGCCCGCGGATGTCCTTGCCCAGCCGACGCCACTCCGACTCATCCTGGGTGTTCTCGTCCTTCCAGAACTTGTAGGCGGCGGCCTTCCGGTCGATGACGGCATCGACGCCGAGATCATGGAGGAGCTCCACCTTTCCGGGAGAGGACACCACCCCGACCGGAGTGCCGCCGCCGTTGAGCACATACTGGACCGCATAGGCACCCAGCCCGCCCGAGGCGCCCCACACCAGCACCTTGTCGCCTTGCTGCATCGAGGCCCCGTTCTTCGACACCAGCATGCGATAGGAGGTGGAGTTGCAGAGGGCGTTGACCGCGGCCTCCTCCCAACTGAGGTGGGTCGGCTTCGGCATCAGCTGATTGGCCTTGACCACGGCCAGGTCGGCAAGCCCACCGAAGTTCGTCTCGAAGCCCCAGATCCGCTGGTTGTCGGCCAGCATCGAGTCGTCGTGCGAACTCGGGCTCTGGTCGTCGACGTAGTTGCAGTGCACGGTGACCCGGTCGCCGGGCTTCCAGTTGCGGACCGCCGATCCGGTTCGCAGCACCACCGCGGCGGCGTCCGACCCGACTACGTGGTACGGGAGCGCGTGCCGGGCGCCCCAGGTGCTCTCCTTGCCCAGGCGGTCGAGGAAGCCGAAGGTCGGCAGCGGTTCGAAGATCGACGTCCATACAGTGTTGAAGTTGATCGAACTCGCCATCACCGCGATGTAGGCCTCGTCGGGAGCCAGCTCCGGGACGGCGACGTCGCCGACGTGGAGCGACTTCCGAGGGTCCTTGTCCTCGGACTCCAGACCGTCGAACATGTCCACTTCGTCCCTCGAGACGAAGGCGGCTCGGTAGGTGTCGGGAATGGGTATCGCGGCGATCTCGTCACCCGAGGCGCCCGATTGGATGGCTGAAAGGAACTCCTGCATGGGATGGGAGGATAGCCCGCCCGCCACCCCGGGTTACCGGTCGGAAACCAGCCGGTAGCCTCGTCGCCGAGGAGCCTCCGGTCTCCGACCAGGTCCTCTCCGTCTTCGAGTTCCTGCACGCCCGGAACCGCCGATAGTCTGTTGGCGAACTCGGCCCCAGGGGGCCGCCGCCTAATCGGGCCGTCAGGCCCCGGAGGTCAACATGTCCGGTTCCGTCATCGTTGCTGGTGCCCGTACCCCGATCGGGAAGCTGTCGGGCTCATTGGGTGGTTTTGCCGCCACCGAACTGGGCGGCTTTGCCATCGCCGCCGCCCTCGAACGGGCCGGGATCAAGCCCGAGCAGATCGACTACGTCTTCATGGGGCAGGTGATCCTGGCCGGGGCCGGGCAAATCACCGCCCGGCAGGCCGCGGCCAACGCCGGGATCCCGATGTCGGTGCCGTCGACCACCGTCAACAAGGTCTGCCTGTCCGGTCTGAATGCCATCTACCTGGCCGACCTGTTGATCAACGCCGGCGAGGCCGACATCGTGGTGGCCGGGGGGATGGAGTCGATGACCCAGGCCCCCTACCTGCTGCCCGGGGCCCGGGCCGGCTACCGCATCGGGGACGCCACCATCATCGACTCGATGATGTACGACGGCTTGTTCTGCGCCTTCGACCAGCAGGCCATGGGGCTCAGCACCGAGGTCTACAACGGAGCCGACGGTGTCTCCCGCGAGCGCCAGGACGCCTTCAGCGCCCTCTCCCACGAGCGGGCGGCCGCGGCCATCAAGGACGGCAAGTTCAGCGAGGAGATCGTCCCGGTCAACGTGCCCCAGCGCAAGGGCGACCCGATCGTGGTCGACACCGACGAGGGCGTTCGACCGGAGACCACCGCCGAGTCTCTGGCCAAGCTCCGGCCGGCTTTCGACAAGAACGGCACCATCACCGCCGGGAATGCCTCCCAGATCTCTGACGGTGGGGCCGCCGTCATCGTCATGTCCAAGGCCAAGGCCGAGGAGCTGGGGGTCTCCCCGCTGGGCGAACTGGTCAGCTACGGCCAGGTGGCCGGGCCGGATCCGTCGCTTCTCCATCAGCCGTCCCACTCCCTGTCGGTGGCCCTGGCCAAGGCCGGGCTGTCGGTGGGCGATGTCGATCTGTTCGAGATCAATGAAGCCTTCGCCGCCGTGGGCCTGGCGTCCGCCGATGATCTCGGGATTCCGGAGGACAAGCTCAACGTGAACGGGGGCGCCATCGCCCTGGGGCATCCGGTCGGCATGTCCGGCACCCGATTGGCGTTGACCGCCCTCCTCGAGCTCAAGCGTCGGGGTGGAGGCACCGCGGCCGTCAGTCTGTGCGGTGGCGGTGGCCAGGGCGACGCCGCGGTGATCCGCACGCTGTAATCGGCGGACGTCCCGCGGATCGGCGACCGCGCCCCTCGGGCCGGCCACCACCCGAGTGTCCGAGATCGGCTCGGCTTCTCACAGAACAGGGGTGTTGACTTTCAGCAATGGGCGAACTCGCCACCACTCCGCTGCGGGATCTCGACGCTCCGGTCGACGAGGACGGCTGTCGAGTTCTGTCCGCGACCCCGTTGTCGTCTCTCGATGGTGGGGAGCCGCGCCTGTTCGACATCATCGAAGGTGCCGTAGACCTGAGCTCGACCAGTGACGAGCTGGCCGGAAGCGCGCAGACCTGGCCGGAGCGCTACCACCTGAGCCACGACCGGGCCAACGTCTTACGGCCCCTGAATCTGCGACGTGGGCTCAAGGTGCTCGAGGTCGGCGCCGAGTGCGGGGCGATCACCCGGTACCTGGGCGAGATGTGCGACCTGGTCGACGCGGTCGAACCGGTTCCGGCCCGGGCCAGAGTCGCCCGTACCCGCACCCGCGACCTTCCGGGGGTCGAGATATTCGTCGGGGATCTGTTCGACGTCCCCGGCGAGAACGTCTACGACATCATCGTGTTGGTGGGGGTGCTCGAGTACGTCGGTTCGGGCTCGGCCGGGCTCGCCCCCTACCAGAAGTTCCTTCACCGGGCTGCTTCCTTGTTGACCGAGGACGGATCCCTCCTGGTGGCCATCGAAAACCGCATCGGGGTGAAGTACCTCGCCGGGGCCCCCGAGGATCACTCGAATCGCCCCTTTGACTCCTTGGAGGGCTATCCCAACGGCTCACTGGCCCGGACCTTCTCTCGCAGCGAACTCGATGGGCTGATTCGCGAGACCCGTCTCATCCCCCAGGTGTTCGGGGCGTTTCCCGACTACAAGCTGACCCGGATCGTGATGTCCGAAGCGCTCCTGGAAGCCGACCCCTCGCTGGCCTACCGGATCCCTCACTTCCCCAGCCCCGATTGGGGCGGAGATGTCGAGCGGGTGGCCAACGAAGGGGCGGTCTGGCGCACCATGATCGAAGCCGGCCTCGGAACCGAGACGGCCAACTCGTTCGTCATCCTGGCCTCCCGCCGGCAACCGGGACCCTTGTGGCCCGCTGAACAGTTGGCTGCCTACTACTCCACCGCCCGGCGAGCCGCCTATGCCTCGGAAACCCGGATCCTCAGTCAGGACGGCGCCATTGTTTTCGATCGGCGGGCCCTCTCCGATGCCGTAAGCCGCCAAGACCTCCCGAACACCCGGGTTCAGCTCCGATTGGGGCGAACCCCGTGGTGCGAAGGCACCGACTTCCTGGTCCTCCTCAGTGAGGCCAACGACAAAGAGCTCATCGACTGGCTCGGGCGTTGGACCGATCTCCTCACCCAGGAGTTCGAGCACGGGCAACCCACTCCCATCGACCTGCTGCCCCACAATTTGGTGGCCCTCCCCGACGGCTCCCTTCGGGCCATCGATTCCAAGTTCGTGCAGAACGGCATCGCCCGAGAGGCGGTGGTGGCCCGCGGGGCGCTGGTCACCGGACTGCGCCTGTCGCGGCTGACCAAGCCGAGTCGCTGGGGTGCATTCACCGTCGAAGAGGTCGTGCGGTACATAGGGACCCTGATCGGTCTCCCGGCCGATGGAAGCTGGATCACCGATGCCGTGGCCGGTGAAGCCGCCTTCCAAGCCGAAGTCTCTTTGCACACCCCCGAACCGCCGACCCGGGCCGAAGCCATGGCCATGCAAGAAGCAGTGCTCTGGGAGGAGTTGCACCTTCCGCTGGCCCTGAGCTCCCGGTACAACCCGGGGGTCGGGGCCCGGATCGCCCTGGAGGCGGAGCTGAGCCGGATGGGTGCGGCCTACGGGAGGCTGGTCGACAGCCATGACGCCCTGGTCAGCGCCCACCACACGGCCGTGGAAGGCCATGCCCAGCAGATGGCCATGCTCCTCGGCCAGCTGGGCACTTCCCAGGCTGAGCTGACCAGCACCCGCATCAGCTTGAACGCACACGTCGCCGAGTTCGCCAGGATCAAGGCGTCCTCCAGCTGGAAGATGACCCGCCCGCTCCGCGCCCTCTCACAACTGTTCCGGCGTTCCTCCAGCTGAGCGGATGCGCTCGGCCGGGCGCCCAGCCCGAGCCATCCAGTCGTTCGGGCTAGTACGGCGGGCTGAACACCCCGGCCAACGAGCCGCGTCCTTCTTCCACCTCGGCCCACGAAGCCAGGGGCAGACCGACTACCGCCAGCGAGCAGGTGGGAAAACCGTGATTCTGGAGGATCGACCGGTCGCCCCCGTCTTGGTTGCCCTCGGCGCCATCGGCGGCCGGAGCCAGTAACTGCCAGGCCAGCTGGTAGTGGGTCGGATTGTGGCCGACCAGCATGGCGCTGGTTGCCTTGTCGTCGAGCTCGCGGAGGTAGCCGAGCACCGTGTCGGGAGTCGCCCCGTAGAGGGAGTGGAGCGATTCGAGAGGAATGTCCGCGCCCATCGCTTCGAGAACCAGGTCGGCGGTTTGGCGGGTCCGCACCGCCGACGAGCACAGGACCATCTGAGGCAGGGGAACGTCATCGAGGCCGAAGACACCGACGCCGGCAGCCAACCGATGTCCGAGGGCAGCGGCGTCGCGCCGACCTCGCGCCGTCAGTGGGCGCTCCTTGTCACCGCCGCCCGCCGGAGCATTGCCGACCGCCTTCCCGTGACGCAGCACCCACAAGTATCTGGTCATCCCCGCGAGACCCGTCATCTCACGTTGCCCGATCGAGCTCGCTGACGACCATCGCTACGCATCGACGACCCGGCGACCCTCCAGGGCGCGGCCGAGGGTCAGCTCGTCGGCGTACTCGAGGTCGCCCCCGACCGGCAGGCCGCTGGCGATGCGAGTGACGACCAGGCCCATTGGCTTCAGTAAGCGGGCCAGGTACATGGCGGTCGCCTCACCCTCGAGGTTGGGGTTGGTGCACAAGATGACTTCGGAGATCCCGTCCTCCTCGAGCCGGGCCAGCAGCTCGCGCACCCGCAGCTGATCCGGGCCGATGCCCTCGATGGGATTCAGCGCGCCCTGGAGCACGTGGTACCGCCCCGAGAACTCGCCGGTCTTCTCGACGGCGACGATGTCCCGTGGGTCCTCGACCACGCATACCGACGTGGCGTCCCGGCGGTCATCGAGACAGATGGCGCACAGGCCCCCTTCCGCGACGTTGAAGCACCGGGTGCAGAGGGTGATGCGCTCCTTCACATCGATGATCGACTGGGCGAGGCGGAGGGCGTCCTCCGGCGCCACCTTCAGGAGATGGAAGGTGATCCGCTGGGCCGACTTGGGACCGATCCCGGGAAGCCGGCCGAGCTCGTCGATCAATGACTGCAGTGGACCGGAGAAAACTCCCACTAGCCGATTTCCTCGGCACCGGGGAACGCCTCGAGCACCCGGGCCTCGGCCGAATTGTCCACGGTGACCACGGCACCCAGTTCGGCATCGCGAAAGCTCGCCATGTCACCAACGTCCTCGTCGTCGTCAGCAGCAGGAGCGCCGCCGGACGACGAGGTCTGCACCCGCGGAGACGCCGTGCTTCGACCGGCTCGAGCCGGGGTCCCTGGTTCGGCCTCCGGCGCTGGCCCGGTGCCGGCCCGGGGAGCGCCATCCAGTTGGCGGCCGCCCTCAGGTTCGACCACCAGCGACAGCACCACCGGCAGCCCGAAGTACTCGGTGAGCGCCGGCTCGACATCCCCGCGGATGGCCTCGCACCGCTCGCGGTGGGTATCGTTGGGTAGGCCGAACACGGCCTTGCCGTCTTCCGCGCCGACAAACCTCCCCGCCTGGAAGAGGGCTTTGGCTTTGGGCCTGAGGCGCCCGAGGATGTGATCGCCCCAGGCCTGGACCAGTTGATCGCGAGTCGGGAATGCCCGCCCGGAACCAGGGGCGGACTCGGGCGGCGTTGGTGGGTGGGCCGGCGGCGTTGGACTCGTTGGACCAGCTTCGGAGGGGGCCGGGGGGGCGTGTGTAGGACCGGCTGGCGGGGGTGGGGCAGACTCCCGCCGTACCGCTCCCAGCGTTTTGCGGGCCGAGGTCCCGCCCGGACTCGGAGGCGGGCCGGGAGTGCCGACCGGGTGGGTGGGCGCTGGCGCAGTTGGCGCTGGTGGCGGAGCGGCCACCGGTGTCAAAGGGGCGAGCGGAGATGGGGCGGAAGCGGGACCAGGGGCATCCCCCGGGTGGTGGTCGAGCCGCTCGAGCCGTTCGATCCGGACCAACATCGCCTCGGGCGACTCGTCAGCCTCGGGATGGGCCAGACGGACCAGCGCCACTTCGAGGCTGACCCGGGCATCGAGGGCGTCCCGCATGTCGACCTGGGACCGGCCCAATACCTCGATGGATCGCACCAGGGCCGGGAGGCCGAGCCGCTCGGTCACCTCGCCGATGGTGTCCCGCTCGGCCTCGACCACGCCCGCCAGCTCGGGGGCGACCAGGGCCAGAAAACCCTGGCGAAGGAGATCGATGAGATCTCCGGTCAGCTGTTGGGGGCTGAATCCGGCCGAAGTGAGATGGGCCACTGCCACCAGGGCCCGATTCGCATCCCGCTCGGCCAGGGCTTCCACGATCTCATCCAGCTCGGGGAGGTCGTCCTCCACGGTGTCCGAGGTGGCAGCCTGATCGAGCACCGAGAGCGCGTCCCGGGCCGACCCCCGACCCCGGCGGACCGCGACATCGATGGCCTCGTCGGCCACGTCGAGATGGGCATCCCGACGCACCTGCTCGAGCAGCTCTCCAAGGGTGTCCGCCCCGAGCAAACGGAACTCATAGTGCTGGGTGCGGCTCCGGATGGTAGGGAGCACCTTCTGGGGGTCGGTGGTGGCCAACACGAAGATGACGTGGGGCGGCGGTTCCTCCAGGGTCTTCAAGAGGGCGTTGGACGCGGCCGTCGACAGCATGTGGACCTCGTCGACGATGTACACCTTCTGCCGCCCCGGGCTTCCGAGCGCGGCCCGGGCCACCAGATCCCGCATGGCGTCGACCCCGTTGTTGGAGGCGGCGTCGAGCTCATGGACGTCGAGGGAGGTGCCCTTGGCGATTTCGATGCAGGAGGAACACGCGCCGCAGGGCTCACCGTCACGGAGATGGGTGCAGTTCAGCGCCTTGGCCAGGATCCGGGCGGTGGAGGTCTTGCCGGTCCCCCGCGGGCCGCTGAACAGGTAGGCGTGAGCGGTCCGACCGTCGCGCACCGCATTGCGAAGGGCGAGGACCACATGGTCCTGTCCCTTGACTTCGGCGAACGTCGAGGGGCGGAACCGGCGATAGAGCGACTGATAGGGGGTGCCGTCCGGGATCACGTCCGCGGTCTCGTTTTGATGGTCGGCCACGTCGGGGGAGCCTATCGGGCAACGGACGCGGGGAGACCCGGCATTCGGTGCGGCGGCCAGGTTGACTACGGCACACGGCCTGTCCCGCTGAGAGCTGCTGCCTTCCGACCCTGACTCGATTCACAGGGGACCGTTGCGCAGGACCCGGCCGCCGCACCGAACACCGGGACCGGGGGACAGCGTAGTGCCCGGTGGTCATGGCCAGTGCCGCGGCCGTCGATCGGGGTGGGGCGGCAGAGTAGCCTGTCGGGGCTGTACACGCCTCCACCTCGGGATCCTCGGGCCCCGGTGGTGGCGTTCCGACCGGAGGCGTGCGAGAGCGGCCGAATCGGCACGATTGGAAATCGTGTGTGGGGAAACTCACCGTGGGTTCAAATCCCACCGCCTCCGCCATGTGATGTCCCGGGAGATCGTGGACAGACGAACCTACAAAAGGTAGCCCATCACGGACCGGCCGTGATGGGCTGGTAGTCCTTTTCCGGGTCGAGCGTGAGATGTCTGAGCAGT
>Ga0307374_10001353_pt1 | contig 45395 bp, 45 predicted proteins | sample OX3MG_FD_202532 | JGI IMG/M metagenome (GOLD analysis project Ga0307374, IMG submission 202532) | Soil microbial communities from Risofladan, Vaasa, Finland - OX-3 | ecosystem: Environmental > Terrestrial > Soil > Coastal area > Acid sulfate soil | place: Finland: Risofladan, Vaasa | collected...
GCGCAACCGCCCGCCCTCTGTGTTGCACCGAAGTAGCCAGCATCCGGAACAGCCCTCGCGCATACCGGATGCCACGAGTGGTGACTAGCTCCTTGGCGAAGCGTGGGCTGGTCACTACGCGTACCACCATCCAGAATGCAAGTTTCCGCCAGTGCCCGCGGAGCATTGCCCGAAAGTGACTTTCAGGACGTACGGCACCTAACAACACGCCAACTATCTCCCCGTTCTGACCAACGGCCGCAAGCGCTATTCCATCGAGGCTATCGACCCACGCCTGGTGATAGGAGCGCAGAAACCCCTCCCCGCAGCGGGCAAGGAACTCCATTTCGAGCACCTCACGATGAAGACGGGTGCTGGTCGCGATGTCGTCCCTGCAAAGCGGACGCACGCTCACCGTCATGGCCGGTCTCCTCCTTCATGGGCGACAGACGCGTCAGATTGAGGCCGGGTACGCTGCCACCACAGATGACAAGGAACTTCAATCGAAGCTTGCGGGGACGCCGGAGACGTGCACTGTTCATAGCGATCAGCGGCGTCGGCGTTCTCGTGGTGGCTTCGTCGGTTACATGGGAATTGAACGCCAGTTCTGGCAACCGTCTTCCGAGGGCCGAGCCCACGACCTCGGCCTTGAAACCCAGCGATACGTCCACATCGCACGCGACCGGCAGCCCTGAGGTCACCGTGGTAGGCACCTATCGGGTCGGAACGACGAATCTCGACATCACGGAGGCAACCAGCCCGGCGGGCGGTATGAGCCGAGTCCTGCCCACTGTGGTGTGGTACCCAGAGCACCAAGCTGGCAACTGGAGCGCCCCCGACTTGGCACACGCTCCGTACCCGCTGCTCGTATTTTCCCAAGGTTACGACCTCTCGGTCTCCGCGTACGCAGGCCTTCTCGAAGACTGGGCTTCGGCTGGCTTTGTCGTGGCCGCTCCCACCTACCCCGATACCGATCCGTCGGATCCCGCGGCACTGGACGAGAACGACATCGTGAACCACCCGGCAGACCTTCGTTTTGTGATCACGACCCTTCTCGGGGACGCTCGAGCACCTGGGTCTGTGCTGTCTGGTCTTGTGAACGCCGCTGAGATCGGCCTGGTAGGCCACTCCGACGGGGGCGACGTGAGCCTCGCTGTGGCGGCCAACTCCTGCTGCCGAGATGCGCGGGTCAAAGCTGCAGCGATCCTGTCGGGAGCCGAGCTCACCGCCTTCGGGGGGAGGTACTTCGCAGGCAACACGGTGCCTCTGCTCGTGGTCCAAGGGAGCGCCGACACCATAAACGTCCCTGCATGCAGCGCACAGATCTATGACGCTGCCCGCCCCCCCAAGTACTACCTCGACCTCGTCGCTGCCATGCACGAGCCGCCCTACACCGAGCCTGGCACAACCGACCAAGAAGTTGTCGCCAAGATAACCACCGAGTTCTTCGACGCCGAGCTGGCCGGGCAGAGCACGGCGATAGGCACCATATTGGCCGACGGCGACGTAATCGGAGCCACGCAGATCACAGACAGCGCCTCGGCGCCACCGTCGTCGGGCACCTGTCCCGGGGCGCCGGGTTGACTCGCGCGGCAAATCCGTAGGCATCGGCATCATTTGGCTGGAGGACTGGCCGGTGCCTGGGTGTCCACTGCGGCGGCGTTGCAGTTGGCTGTGGGGATAACGCTCACGAGTGGCGGCACCTGTGGCAGCGCCGGGAGCTGCAACACCGACGAGTCGATCGCGTCGGCCATGGCGGTTTGCCCTGCCTGGTTTGGGTGAAGGTGATCGTTGGAGTCATAGGGCGGGAACAAGATGTCTGGTGAGCATGCGCCGTTGAAGGCGTCGGCAACCGTGGGTGCGAGATTCAGAACACCGTCGAACGACCCGGAGGTCACTATCCAGTTGTCGACCTGCTCGAGCTCGGTCTGGTCGAGTGCGGTCCACCGCTCGACGGAGTCAGTGGCGCGAGGGAGAAGGGTCACACCCACGATTCGCCGCCCTGCTTGGTGGACAGCGGCGATCGCCTGGTTGAACCCAGTGATCAATTGCTGGGCAGTCGCGCCGAACCATAAGTCGTTAGTTCCCAGGAACAAGATCACTTCCGAAACTCCGGATTGGTTCAGGGCGTCGCGCGCCAGGCGCGAGAGCCCCGAGGGGCCGCCTCCGGTTTGGTCGTCAGTGTGTACGCCCGACGTGAGGGCATTGGCCGTAATCGCCTCGTTCACCACAGCGCGCTGCTCGGATACGGGAAGCATGTTGATCCGCTGCTGGAGCACATCGGTCCAACGCAGTGCGGAATTGAAACCTTCGGTGATCGAGTCCCCTACGACCACAATGCTCCCTTGAGTAGTGGCTCGAAGGACGTCAACGGCGTCCACCCACCGTTCCCACGGACTTGCGATACTGAGCCCGGCGCCCGTGAGAGAGTCGGTCAAGTTCCCGCCGCCGTTTGGCGTGAAGTACGAGGCGATCTTGGTACAGCACGGGTGAACGGACACGAGCTCGGTGCTTCTCACATACACGCTGATCGCCAGAGTCTGCATGTCGTTCACGCTCATCGGCACGGGGTCGCTGTAGAGAAACTGACCCACCGGCACGGTTACCGACGGCGCCCCGCCGAAGGTGAGCGGGTGAAGCGTGCCTGCCACGATGGCGGCGTCCAAAGCCTCGAGACCGACGGTCGCCGCCCCGATGACGAGAGGCTCGTTGCCGAAAACGTTGGAAATACGCACCCGGATCGCCTCCCCTCCGACGCCCACGGTCGCCAAATCCCGTACGGTCACATCAGCCGATGTCCCGTAGCCCCAAGCCATCGCCGAACCCCATGCCACTCGCCAAACCGGCTGCGGCGGGGTGACCGTGGTCGAAGTAGTCGAGGCGATGGCGTGGGGCGCCTTGTGCTCAGGCCTCGATCGGCCAGCGGAGTTGCTGGCGGCAAATGTGGTAGTGAGGAGTGCAGCAGCTGCTGCTGTCGTACCAAGGAAGACGATGGCAAGCGTGGCTCGGCGCCGCAAGATCATCCTGCGGTGACGCGCAGAAACCGAGCGCCCTTTCACGGATTGCGCATTACAGCCGGCACTTTTGCTTGGGAGTCTGACCGCCGTGACAAAGCGATGAGGGCCGCACCGAGCTGATCACCTTGGCATCTTGCCTCACCTGACCTGTCGAATCCGCCCGATTCAATGTGCGACCCATCTCGAAGCTTGGTGACCGAAGGCGGGCCCAATCGCGCAAGGCACATGGGTCGAGCTCAACTGGGTCGTCGAGCCTCTCGGCAGCCCGGAGAGAGAGAAGCGCAAGAGCCGGTCGGGCGGGCGTTGACATCGCCACCATTATGTCTGTCTTCGGCCGTTGCGGTGGTCCATCACTCCGGGGCGCGCAGATTGGCCGCGACCGCTAGTCGCCATCGAGTCCTACCGTATAAATGGTTCCTTACGCCGACATGAAGGCCAGAACGTCACTTTCTTCGTGACTGACGCGCAACCCAGCCCCACCATTGGGAACGGCCGCCTGGGGCTCTACCGTTGGAGGCGCCATGGTGGTCCGCAGCGCAGCCGGCGTGGACCCCCAACAAAGACATCCTCTACGCCTGCCGGGTGACCACTCTTCCGGTGGATCTGGCTCAAGCGCTCATCACCGAGGGCACGATACGCTCCGCGCCGGCGTGCCAGGCAGAATCGCCCAGCCGGCCAGAACCTCGTCAGCTGGACCCGAGCGGATCGGCGGCGGCGGAATGATGTTGAATGGCGACGTGTCCAAGTTCGACGGTATGGCCTACCAGGCAGGATTCGACGCTCTGGCCGAACAGGGCGTAGATGTGCATGGCGAGGCAACTCTGGTCCGCTCTTTGGGCCCAACCTCGGTCCTCGATGCAGGGTGTGGCACCGGGCGCGTCACCATCGAACTGGCTCGCCATGGGATCGAGGTCGTGGGCGTCGATATCGACGCCTCGATGATCGCGGAAGCCAGGCGCCGTGCTCCCACCCTGACGTGGATCCAAGCAGACCTGGCCGACCTCACGCTCGGTCGCCACTTCGACCTGGTGGTGATGGCCGGGAATGTCCCGCTGTTCTGCCCGGCGCAACGGCGTGCGGCACTGGTCGAGGCCTGCGCCACACATGTGATCCCAGGCGGCTCGATGGTCGCTGGATTCCAATTGGGCAAAGGCTACGACCTCGATGCCTACGACCGGGCTTGCGACTTGGCAGGCTTGCGGGTGGCACAGCGCTGGTCCAGTTGGGACCGCCAGCTGTTCGCCGATACCAGCGAGTATGCAGTGTCGGTCCACACGCGCTGATCGAGCCCACGGCTAAGAGCGCCGGCGGCGGCTGGCGGCTGGCGGCTGGCGGCTGGCGGCTGGCGGCTGGCGGCTTGGCGTTATCCCTTGAACAGAGCGAAGACGACACCCCTGGGGATCCATGCACACGGCAAAGCGCCCTGTCCCCGGGATATCGGTCGGACCAGCGACCATGGTCGCCCCAACTCGACGCCCTTCTTGGCGTCGGCGTTGACGTCGTCGGCACCGAAGTACACGAGCCAGTTGTCGGGCACCTCGGCCGGCATGTCAGGTCGTCGAGGCATCACGCCACCGATGGTGCGCCCGCCCACTTGGGCTTCGGTGTGCTCGTCGACACATCCCCACCCCCAGCCGAAGACCGCCGTGTAGAACGCCTTCGACTTGGCCAGGTCCGACGTCGACAACTCGCTCCAGATGAAGGCACCGACCTGCTTGGCACCCTTGGAAGCGATGGTGTAATGCCCCGCCTCCTTGCCCAGGTCCTGGCCCTCCCACCCGAACAGCTGTGCGTAGAAGCGCATGCCGGCCACTGGGTCGGGCATGCCGATGTCCACCCACGACGGCACCCCGTGCTCGTAGCTGGTCATCTCGGTCAAATGTGACAGACGCGCGAACACCCAAATGTCATCCGAGCAGGAGGCGCAGCTAGCGCCTATCTCGCGGGCCGACCCGAGAAGTGGAGGTCAACTGGCGCTCGAGCTCGCAAAGCCGGGTGTAACGCTCGCCTTCCCAGGTGCTCAAAACCCCGAAGCGGCGCCTCTCACACAGTTTCGGTCAGTTGCCGCCGGACCTGTTCGAGGTCGTGGACATCGATCGTGCTGGCCACCACCGCTGTCCGGCGACGTTTCATGGAGCAATCTTCGGCGAAGCGGCTCCATGGCCCCAGGGCCGAATGGCCCTTGGGCGCCTTCCCATCGGTCCCATTCGAGGTCGTCGGGACGCCAGGGTGGCGTCAGGCGGCCAATTGGTGCAGGAAGGCCAGCGTCATGGCCGCTGCGTTGTCGGCCGCCAGTTGTCGGTAGACGAAGAACTCGGCCGGGAACCCCGGCAGGCTCAGCGGGTCTCCCCCACCGTCGGACGCCGCCCTGAAGCCGATGAACGGGGCCCCGTGGCTCTCGGCCACCGCCGCCACGATTGCCGTCTCGTTGTCCTGCCACACCGGCGTCGACGGGGTGGGAGAGTTCATGTAGCCGGTGAAGAAGCTGGTCTCCAAAAACGACGGGCCGTTCGTCACCACGTTCTGCACTTGGCCGACGGTCCCGTGGTCCCGCTCCCGGCATGGGGTACACCCGAAGATGTCGTTGGCGTCCGGCGCGCATGGAAGCGTGCGGCCACCGAAGGGGTCGGTGGTCAAGCCGGCTGGCGCGAAGACCACGTCTGGCGCGTGTTTGACGGTGATGGGCAGTTGGGTCGAGTCGGTGAGCTCACAAGCGCACGCCGGGTCCCCCGGCGGCGTGGACTTCTCCAACGCCGGCACGGGAGTCTTACGGGCGATGGCCAGCAACCCCGGGCTGGTGGCCACCGGGAAGGGCTCCGGGGTGGCCAGCGCCGTGCCGTCGTAGCTCCAGCTGGCCGGTACCGAGACATCGCCGATGTAGTCCCCACCAGAAGTCCCCGAGAAGACGACGTCGGAGATCTCCGACGTGCCGTCGGCACACCGGAAGCGGGCGAAGGCGCCCTGGGTGGCAGCCAGCGCATTCTCGGGGCCGATGCCGGTCAGTCCCATGATCACGCGGTTGCCTTCGAGCGTGCCGAACACGAAGGGTCGGCTGTTGAGCATCACCGGGTGTCGAAGATCAACCGTCGCCTTGGCCAGCAGCGGGTCCAGCTCGAGGGGCATGGCCGACAGAACGAGCACTTGTTGCGGGCAACTCACATCCGCCGACGCTGCGCCGGAAAGCGGGGCCACCGTCACGCCACCGAGGGCGTTCAGAAGCACCACCACGAAACACACGCCGCCTAGCTGGATTCTCCGCATGCCGACCTCACCACTTGCGCCTCTCCGCCGGAGCGCACCGGCGCGATGTTGACATGGCTCCGATGCGTAGTCAATCAGAGGAGGCAGGCCCAACCCTCCGGCGTCGAGGGCCCTACCCTGCACCACGGCCCGCGCCCCCACGCAAACTTGGTGTCCTCGGGCACCCAGGGCTGGCGGTCCGTCGCCGTGGCCACCAGCCCCGCCAGCGACGTGGCCGGCTCGGCCATCGGCCTGCTCCGCTACGTCACACCCCCTCCATGCCGAAACAGGCCATCAATGAGCGATACTTCTACGATGTCTCACGTCCCCGCCGGCGGCCAGGGCTCACTGACAGCCAGCGGCCGGCACGTCCCGGACTGGGTGATCCTCCTCATCGCCTGCGTCGCGCAATTCATGGTCGTGCTCGACGTCTCCATCGTGAACGTGGCCCTTCCGTCCATCGGGCGCGACCTGCACTACAGCCCCACCGGACTGCAGTGGGTGGTGAACGCCTACGTGCTCACCTTCGCCGGATTCCTACTCCTCGGTGGCCGGGCGGCCGACCTGTTCGGTCGGCGACGCGTCTACCTGTTCGGGCTGGGCTTGTTCACCCTGGCCAGCCTGGTGGGCGGCTTCGCCCCCTCGTCTGGGTGGCTCACCGCGGCACGCGCCGCCCAGGGCATCGGCGGTGCGTTCCTGTCACCGGCCACGCTCACCATCATCGTCACCACGTTCTCGGGGGCCCGCATGGCCCGCTCACTCGGGATCTGGAGCGCGGTGGCCGGGGCCGGGGGGGCCACGGGATCGATCCTCGGTGGTGTCCTCACCTCACAGCTGTCGTGGCGATGGGTGCTGTTCGTCAACATCCCCATCGGCCTGGCCGCCAGTGCCGCCGCGCTGCTTTACCTGACCGAAGCCAAGCGGACCGCCGCCGGGCCGGGCGCGCCGCGCCTAGACATCGCCGGAGCGGTGACGGTCACGGCCGGGCTCGGGACACTCATCTACGCCATCGTCGGCACCGACTCCCACCCCTGGGGCTCGGCCCACACCCTGTCCATACTGGCCGTGGCGGCCGGGCTCCTGGCCGTGTTCGCCATCGTCCAGCTCAAAGCGGCCCGGACACCGCTGGTGCCGCTGCGCCTGTTCCGGTCGCGATCGGTGACCGGCTCGAACGCCGTGATGTTCCTCGTCGGGGCGGCCTTCTTCTCCATGTGGTACTTCCTTTCGCTGTACCTGCAGAACGTGCTGGGCTACGGGGCTCTGCGCGCCGGAATGGCCTTCCTCCCCATGGCCATCGCCATCATCATCGGAGCCCAGGTGAGCGCCCGTCTTCTGCCCACATTCGGCGTCCGGCCCCTGTTACTGGTGGGCACGGCTTTCGCCGGCGGGGGGTTCGCCTGGCTGTCGCAGATCCACGCCACCAGCACCTACTGGGCTCATGTCTTCGGCCCCGGGTGCACCATCTCCATGTCCTTGGGGCTCTTGTTCACCCCACTGGCCTCGGCCGCCACCGCCGAGGTCCACTTCAGCGAAGCGGGACTGGCATCAGGGGTGCTGAACACGTCGCGCCAGGTGGGCGGGTCGATCGGCCTTGCCGCCCTGGCCACGGTGGCCATCGACCGGACCCACCAGATCCTGCGAGCCGGCCACGGCGCGAGTGCCGCCGTGGCCCTCACGTCGGGCTACGGACGTGCCTTCACGCTGGCCGCCGGGCTCGGTGTGGCCGCCTTCGCCTGCTCGTTCATCGTCCCTTCCCTCAGGACCACGACGACGGCTGCCCCTGGCCCCCGCCAGACCTTCGAGTCGGTGGTGGAAGGCGAAGAGGGCGCGCTACCGGTGCTGCAGCCCTCCCCCCCTCACCAAAGCTGATCGCCGAACCCCTGAGGCAGTCCGCTCAGGGGTTCGGCGCAAGGTCACCCCGCCGGGCGGCCAGGCCCCGCAGGTCACCGTCGTCGTCGGACCACCGCTCGACGCGATCGAAGCCGGCGTTGGCCAAAACCGGAGCCAGAGCCCGGTCCTGTTCCCCACCCACCTCGATCAACAACCAGCCCCCCGGCCCGAGGCGCGATCCAGCCGCTTCCACCACCTGTCGTACCAGGTCCAGCCCGTCCTGACCGCCGTCGAGGGCGATGAGTGGCTCGTATCGCTGCACGTCGGCAGGCAGCAACCGGAGCTCGCCAGTCGGGACGTAGGGGGCCACCGCCGTGACCACGTCTAAACACCGCCCCCCGATGGGTTCGGCGAGGTCGCCCAGGTATACCGTGACGCCATTGCGCCTGGCACACGAAGCGGCGACCGGGTCGATGTCGGCACCGATGACCGTGGCCCTCGGTGCGGCATGGCGCAGGGCGACAGCCACGGCACCGGCGCCCGTGCACAGGTCGAGGGCCCGGCCCGATTGGGGAAGGACGGCCGCAGCCCGCACGGCCAACTCCTCGCTCTGGCGGCGTGGCACGTAGACACCGCGGTCGACCAGGACACGGCGCCCGGTGAAGAGAGTCCAGCCGGTGATCCAGGCCAGCGGCTCGCCCACCTCGCGCCTTCGCAACCATTGCTCGAGCGTGGCAGCGTCGGGCGCCGCCTCGATCATGACCCCCGCCTCCTCGTCGGCAGCGACGCATCCGGCCCGGGCTAGCCGCTCCACCAACAGCCCCGACGACCGGGAGGAGAGGTCCACGCCTTCGGGGTCAGGCGCCGATGGCCGGCAGCATCCGGGCCCTGACCGGCGTGTCGAGCACAAGAGCGGTAGTGGTGCGGTTGATGCCGTGCACCTCCAGGACGCGATCGAGCACCTCGGCCAGGTGCGAGTTGTCCCTGGCCACCACCCGGCACAGCAAGTCGCCGCCACCGGTGGTCCGGTGCACCTCCAGGACCTGGGGGATCGAGGCCAGGTGCCTGGTCACGTCGGTGCTGCGTCCCTGGGCGATCTGCAACGTGACGTAGGCGGCCACGTGGTAGCCGACCTTGGTCAGGTCCACCTCGGGGCCAAAGCCGGCGATGACCCCGGTGTCGAGCAGCTTGTCGAGCCTCGCCTGCGCCGTGTTGCGGGCGATCCCGAGCCGCCGCGACAGCTCTAGGACCCCGAGGCGGGGAGCGGCGGCCAGCTCGGAGATGAGGCGCTTGTCCAACTGGTCCAGGGCCACCCCGTGTTCCACAGATTGTCGCATAATCAGCAATATTACTGAATAGTCTGCTCAATATCCGCTCTAGTTGTTGACCTGAGGAAGCCGGAACAGCTCCACTGATGACATGACCACGATGACGGCCGCCACCACGGCCCCGCAAGCGACCCCGGCTGAGCTCCTCGACGGCTGGGACCACCTCGAGCTCTGGGTGGGCAACGCCCGGGCCATGGCCCAGTTGCTCATATCGGGCTTCGGTTTCCGCTGCACCGGCTACGCCGGGCCCGAGACGGGCATCATGGGGCGGGCCAGCTACCTCCTCGAACAGGGGGAGATCCGTTTCCTCGTCACCGCCGGCCTTGGGCCCGACTCCGAAGTGACGGCCCACGTGCGGCGCCACGGCGACGGCGTGCGCAGCGTGGCCCTGGCCACTCGCCACGTCGACGCCGCCTTCGACTTCGCCCTGGCCCATGGCGCCCAGTCGGCATCCGCGCCCGCCGACCAGGACGACGAACACGGCTCGGTGCGACGCGCCGCGCTATGCAGCTACGGCAGCACCGAGCTCTGTTTCGTAGACCGCGCCGGTTACGGCGGGAATTTCGGGCCCGGTTTCGCCGCCGACGGCCTCCCCGCGGCCACCACCGGCTCCCCGGTCGGATTGGAGGCCCTCGACCACGTGGTGGGCAACGTAGAGCAGGGCCGCCTCGACGACTGGGTGCGCTGGCACGAGGTTGTGCTCGGCTTCACCGAGATGCGTCACTTCGACGCGGATCAGATCTCCACCGAGTTCTCGGCCCTGCGGTCGACGGTCATGTGGAACGGCCGGCAGATCGTGCTCCCGCTCAACGAGCCGGCTGAAGGCCGGCGCAAGAGCCAGATCCAGGAGTTCCTCGACGCCTATACGGAGCCGGGCGTCCAGCACCTCGCTCTGCGCACACCCGACATCGTCACGGCAGTGGACGAGCTGCAGTCCCGGGGGATCCGCTTCCTCACCCCTCCTCCCTCGTACTACGACGACGCCCGGCGGCGCTGCGGCGACATCGACGTGCCCTGGGCCGAGCTGGCCCGCTTGGGGATCCTGGTGGATGTGGACGCCGGTGGATACCTCCTGCAGGTGTTCACCGAGACCGTCGGCGACCGCCCGACGCTGTTCTTCGAGGTGATCCAACGCCACGGCGCCACCGGCTTCGGCGACGGCAACTTCAAGGCCCTTTTCGAGGCCATCGAGCGCGAGCAGGCGCGACGAGGCAACCTGTAAGGCAACGGCGGCACCGTCGCCCGTCGCCAGAGGGGGCTTCGTGGCGCACTACCAACGCATCGGAGACGTCCCGGCCAAGCGCCACACCGTCCACCGCACCGGTGACGGCGAGCGCCTGGCTGAGGAGCTAATGGGCCAGCTCGGCTTCTCCGGGGTGTCGTCGTTGCTGTATCACCGCCACTCCCCGAGCGCCCTGCTCTCGGCGGCGGAGGAACCATGTCGCCGGGACGAGCCGCAGCCCAATGCCGCCGCCGCGCCCTACCACCTGCGCTCGGATCGCCTGAGCCCGGGTGCCGATGCGGTGACCGGCCGCCACGTCCTCATGGGCAACGACGACGTGACCATCTGCTTCGTGCGCAGCACCGGGACGAGCCCGCTCTATCGCAACGCCGCCGGGGACGAGCTCTTCTTCGTCCAGGGCGGCCGGGCCCGGCACCGGTCGGTCTTCGGCACGTTGGAGGTGGGCCCGGGCGACTACGTGGTGGTGCCCGCCTCCACCACTCAGCGGTGGGAAGTGGACCCGGGGCCGCCCTTCGAGGCGCTGGTGCTCGAGGCGGGCGGCCATATCGGCGTGCCGGCCCGCTACCTCGGTCCCACCGGCCAGCACCTCGAAGGGGCCCCCTACTGCGAGCGCGACCTGCGCCCGCCGGTCGGGCCGCTACTCGAGGAAACCACCGGAGTCGAGGTCCTGGTGCGCCACCGCGGAGGCTGGGCCCGGCACACCTACGCCCATCACCCCTTCGACGTGGTCGGCTGGGACGGGTGCGTGTACCCCTTTGCCTTCGCCATCACCGACTTCGAGCCGATCGTCGGGCGCATCCACCAGCCCCCGCCGGTGCACCAGACCTTCGCCGGGCCCGGCTTCGTCGTGTGCAGCTTCGTCCCGAGGCCACTGGACTTCGACCCCTCAGCTGTGCCCATCCCCTACCACCATGCCAATACCGACAGCGACGAAGTGCTGTTCTACGTGTCCGGCGAATTCTCGAGCCGGCGAGGGGCCGGCATCGAAGCCGGCTCCATCACCGTGCACCCCTCGGGCTTCATCCACGGGCCCCAGCCCGGCGCCGTCGAAGGCGCCCTCGGCCTGGCCCGCACCGACGAGACGGCGGTGATGATCGACACCTTCCGGCCTCTGGGCATCACCGCCGGCGCCATGGCGTTGGCTGATCCGCACTACCTCACCAGCTGGACCGACCCCGGGACTCCCTAGCGGGCGCACCCGGCCACCAGCCGTCCGTAGGCGTCGTCGTCGTAGCCGTCGAAGAAGCCGGTCAGCTCGTCCACCATCTGGTCGACCGCCGGCGCCTCGAACAGCACCGGTTGGTAGTGGGTGATGTCGTAGTCGAAGGTGCCCATGTCGGCCAGCGACCATGGGAGCAGCCGGGCTCGCCAGAAGGCGTCGATCTCCCCGTAGGACGAGAGCAGCCCGGCGCCGTAGGCCTTCAACTCACCGTCCTCGCGCACCACGCCGAACTCCAAGGTGAACCAGAAGACCCGGCTGAAGAATTCGTGCGCCTCGTCGGTCTCGGCGCGCAGCGAGGCATGTCCGGCTGCCTGGTAGAGGCTGGCGAATTGGTCACCGGCCAGCATGTTGGCATGCCCGATGATCTCGTGGACTATGTCGGGCTCCGGTGTGTAGAACGGCACGGAGTGGTGACGGATGTACTGCGTCGAGCAGAAGATCCGCTCGGCCAGCGACCCGTAGAACTGCCGGGTGGGCACCAGCCCGGGCACCGGGGCGATGCCGAACCCGGTCAGGTCCCGCAGCCGCTCGTCGACCTCGCTGAGCTGCGGCACGCGGTCCGACGGCAGCACCAGGCGCTCGCAGGCGTCAAGGTAGGCCCGACAGCCATATCGGCGGTGCTTCACCGCCAACTGCCGCGACACCACCTGCCAGACCTCGTCCTCCTCGGGCGAGTACTGCACGTCGGCGATGGGCCCGCCGGGCCGATACGCGTGCCCGGCTTCGGCGATGGCGGCGCGCCGGGCCCGGTAGGCGGGGTCGCTCACCCCAGGGTGGTCGGCGGGGAGCTCCAGTTGCCGGGGGGTGCCGACCAGGGCCATGACCGAAGTGTCCCCCACCGCCGCCAAACGTGCAGTGATTCTCGTCAATCTCAGACGTTCCGTCAGATCTTGGCGATATCCGGTACAATTCGTCTGCCATGAGCCCGGCCCTCGACGACACCGACCGGCGCCTGCTCGACGCCCTGGTGGCCGATGGCCGCATATCGGTCAACGAGCTGGCCCGGGCCACGTCGGTGTCACGGGCCACCGCCTATGCCCGCCTGGAGCGGCTCCAGAGCGAGGGGGTCATCAGCGGTTTCAGCGCCCAGGTCGACCCGGCCGCCCTCGGCTACGCGATCACCGCGCTGGTCCTCGTGAACGTGGAGCAGGGCGACTGGGCCGACGTCCGCGTCCAGCTGGTGGCACTGCCCGGATTCGAGTACCTGGCCGTGACCAGCGGCGGCTTCGACTTCCTGGTCCTGGTGCGGGTGAGTGACATAGCCGAGCTGCGCGACGTCGTGCTGCACCGCTTGCACCGCATGGCGGCGGTGAAGAGCACCCAGACGGTGTTCGTCCTCGACGAGGAGCGCCGGCCCCTGGCCGCCAGCCCGGCGCAGCGGCCGGCCTGACATGCGGTGGTGCACCTATGCGAGCAGCGACGGGACCGACCGCCTGGGCCTGGTCGAGGGCACCCGGGTCCTGGGCCTCGAAGCCGGCGTGCGGCTCGTGGACCTGCTCGGTGACGACGGGGATCGCCTGCGGACAACAGCCGCTTCGGCTCGCACCCGGCCGGCCGAGGAGCTGGAAATGGATGGGCTGATGCTTCGGGCGCCTATTGCGGTGCCTCCCTCGGTCCGCGACTTCCTGTCGTTCGAGGGCCACATCCGCAACACCCGGGGCGATCCCGTGGATCCGGGCTGGTACGAGCAGCCTGTCTTCTACTTCTCCAACCCGGCCGGGGTGATCGGGCCCCACGACGACGTGGCCATCGCCCCGGGCTCGAGCGAATGGGACTACGAGCTCGAGGTGGCCGCCGTGGTGGGTCGGCCCGGATCGGACCTAACCGCCGACGAGGCCGAGAGTCACATCGCCGGCTACATGGTCATGTGCGATTTCTCAGCCCGCGACCTGCAGCGCCGCGAGATGGCCCAGGGGCTCGGCCCGGCCAAGGGCAAGGACTCGGCCACCTCCTTCGGGCCGGTGATGGTCACCCCCGACGAGCTCGAGCCCAGGCGCTCACGACGGGCTTTCGACCTCGCCATGGACGTGTCGGTCAACGGGCGCCACGCCGGCGGCGGGTCGCTCGACGACCTCTACTGGAGCTTCGGCGACATGGTGGCCTACGCCAGCCGCGGCACCACCGTGCGCCCCGGCGACATCATCGGATCGGGCACGGTCGGCACCGGCTGCATCCTCGAGCACCGGCGCCTCGGGCGCGACGTGGGCTGGTTGTCGCCCGGCGACGTGGTCGAGCTCGAGGTCGAGTTGATCGGCACGTTGCGTCACCGGGTCAGAGCCGGCCGCCCCGCGGTCGCGCTGCGACCACCCCGCACCTCGTAAGCGTCACCGTTCCCCGGTCACAGCGGCCCCCGGATCCGCCAAGGGCGTGGGGAAGTACCGGTGGTGGTGGCGTCCGGTCACCTCGTACACCGCTGTCCCCCGCCGGCCATCGTCGGCCTCCACCGCCATTAGGTGCTGGCCTCCCCCGTAGAACGGCCCGTAAGGAGCACACCACGAACCGGTGCCGTGGAGGCGAATACCGCGCCCGTCGGCCAGCGAGAACTCCACCTCTCCGGCCAGGCCCGTCACCTCGTCGCCCGTGGTGCCGAAAGCGACGGGCTCTCCTCCGGCGCCGGTCCAGTGCAGGTCGTGGCGGAACGCCACCACCGGCACCGGGGCCCCACCTCCGGCCGGCGCCCAGCAGCCGTCGGTGAACACCGGTGCGCCGTCGGCCAACTCCCAATGCCATACGCCGAGCATCCCGTCGGGTAGTTGCACGGCCAGCCACATCCATAGGGGGATGCGGGCGTGGTGGCGCACGCCCCACGAGTGGTCGCGCTGGCCCATCCAGTGGTCCACCTCGAACTCCGCGTCGCCGCGTCGGTAGGAACCGCTGAAGGTCCCCGACTGGATCATGTGGCTCTGGTCCCACAACAGCGACCCGTCCTCATGGCGGAGCCGTCCACGGCGCAACCCGTAGGGGGCCGTGCGCGCCTCGAAGCGCAAGTGGGCCGAGAACCCGCTCGACTCCTCCACGTCCACCCGGAGGCGCCGGTACGGCTCCTCCACCTCGACGGTCACCGGGCCCACCGTGGTGCGCTGCGGGTCACCGTCGGCGGGGCGCTGGTGGTAGAGAAACAGCCGCTCCCCTCCCACCCGGCCCAGGACCAGCGCGTCAAGCATCCGTCGAGCCGGATAGGTGGCCATGGCCACGATGACCACGTCGGTGTCGGCCTCAGGGCCGTGGGCGACGAAGAAGTAGCTCTCGCGCCAGTGCTCGTGCTCGATGCCCACCACCGACAACGGCTCGGGGATTTGGTGGACGAAGCGCTCGTCGTCCGGGCTCAGCTCGACCACGACACCACGCCCTTCAGCTGAGCCCGAGCAGCGACTCGGACTCGAGGTCAAGGATGTGATCGGCGTGGCGCCGGGCCATGGTCAGAAACATCTCGTCTCCCCGGCTGGTGCGAGCCACCATCATCGACGCCGCCACAGCCATGAGATATCCGGCGTACCCGTACCGGCGGTAGTCGTCGAGCAGTGCGTTGTAGCTGTAGCCCGACACCCCCTCGCCCACCAGGCGCTGGTGGTAGTAGTGCAGAAGCTCGTCCTCGCACATGCGCCTGGTTTCGACCTCCATGGAGCCACCCAGGAAGTACGACACGTCGAGCGCCCCTGGGCCGAGGATCACGGTCTGCCAGTCCACGATGGCCACGGTGTCGGCTCCGAAGAGGAGGTTGTCCACGCGGTAGTCGGCGTGCTGCACGGTCCGAGGGCCGGGTTGGATGCGCAGGTACGACCCGACACGGGGGAAGAAGCGCTCGCCCACCTCGATCACGTACTCGTCAAGGGCCGGTCCGTAGCGCTGGACGAAGCCGTCGAAGAGCTCCGGAAGCAGCTGCTCCAAGGTGGCCGTGCTGGGCTCGTCCCGGCGGTGCAGCCACGACAGGCGCTCGAGGAGGCGGTCTCCCCAGTGCGGCGCATGCACGGCGGCCAGTTCGCCCAGGGCCCGGGCCGCCTCGTCGGTGGTGCAGCCGGCCATCTGGTCACCGGGACGGGCCGGGGCCAGGTCCTCCAGGATCAACACGAACCGGCCGGTGGGCGGGTCCACCTGGCCGTGGTGACACGCCGGGATGCGCGCCGGCAGCCCGGAAGCCAACTCCTGGTAGAAGCGCACCTCGACTTCCGCAGTCCGCATGGCCACACCGGTGCTGCGGCTGGCCTCGTCGGCGGCAGTGAACTTTCCGACCACGCTGGGCACGACGCCGGGCCCCTCGGCATCGAGATGAAGCCTGAAGCGCACGCTGTCGCCCATCTGGCCCGTGCCCACCGGCTCGACATCGAAGCCCACCAGCTTGGCTTTGCCGATCGCACCGGCCCGGCCCAGCACCTCGCCGAGCCAGGGGGCGTCCACGTCCTCGGGGCGCCACACCGGCCGCGCCTGGGACGACATGGGTCTCGACAGTAGACGAGCAAGGCGCCGAGACCTTGCCGCGCCGGCGGTCACGCCCTAGATTTCGCCCTGCTCCGGGCGTCAGGCGGATGGCCCGGTGGGGAGGACTCATGGGGCGGAAACGGCGGCGTTGGGTGCTGGTGGGCGGGGGCCTCATGGCCATGGCCGCCACCTCGTTGGTCACGGCCACCGGCGCAGGTGCCGGGTCCGGCGCCGGAACCGGAACCTCGGCGGCCGAGTTCCTGGTCGGCTTCGCCAAGCAGAGCATCACTCCTGCAGCGCCGTTTTCCTACCTGGGCGGCGAAGGTTGGTTGCGCATCGGCACCACCGAGTACGAACCGCTGTACGTGCGCACGCTCACGATCCAGGGCACCGACGGCCACGGCAACGCCGTGGGGAATCCCATCGTCCTGTCGGCGGTCGACTCCCAGGGCTACTTCGCCGGGTACCAAGCCGGAGCCTCGCAGCTGGGGGTGGCCGACTACGGCTACGACCAAATCAGGGCGGCCATGTCGGCCGCCACCGGCGTCCCCACCGCCGACCTGGCCCTGAGCTCCACCCACACCCACACCGCTCCCGACACCCTCGGCATATGGGGCGGCTCGCCCGTGAGCTACTTCGAAACGGTGAAGAGCGCCTGCGTGGCCTCGCTCACCGCCGCCTTGCACAGCGCCAAGCCCGCCTGGTTGCGCCACGGCCAGGCCGACGGCTCGGCGTACGTCTACAACCCCATCCCGACCTCGGTGGCCCCCAACGACTACTCGGATCCGGCCACCTGGCCCCTCGATGGGGAGTTACGCACGCTGCAGGCGCTTGAGTGGGGAACCGACACACCCATCGTCACGCTCTTCGACTTCGGCGTGCACCCCGACATCCTGGAGGGCAGCCCGCTCATCAGCCCCGACTGGCCGTCGCAGGTCATCGGCCACATCGGCGCCACCTACGGCGGCGACGCCATGTTCGTGCCCGGGACCATCGGCGAGGAGCCGGTGTTCCCCGGTGGCGACGTCCAGCCCCACACCGTGGCCTACCTCGAGTCCGAGGAATCGGCCTACGCCCACGAGATCGACCATGTCGTGGACCAAGCCGTCGGGGCCACCGCCACCACCGTCACCACCGGTGGAGTCGGCGCCCGGCTCGTGCACGTCGAGCTCCCGGGGGCCAACGCCTTGCTGCTGGCCGATGACTACGTGGACACGCCGGCCGACGTGCAGAACCAGCTCCAGCTCGGCCATCTGCAGCGGGCGCTGGTGCCCCCGTACCTCACCGCCAATGCGCTGGGCACCATGGTGAGCGCCATGCGCATCGGCGACGGCGTGCTGCTCAACACCCCCGGCGAGTCGTACTCAGACATCTGGTTCTCCGCCACCGACCAGATCAAGGCCTCGTGGTACCTGCTGTCGGGCCTGACCAACGACCAGGTCGGGTACCTCACCTTGCCGGCCGAATGGCCGGTGGCCAACGCTTACGGCGTCATGAGCCCCGCCGCGCTGTACTCGGTGGGGCCGACGGCCGGAGCCGATGTGGTGGCCGGGCTCGACCTTGCCGCCGGCGAGCTCGGCTTCGCCGTCCACGCCTCGGCGGCCGACCTGTTCTCAGATCGCGACCCGGTAGCCGCCCAGATGCTCTACTGCGTGACGTCAGGGGCCTGCCAACAGGCGGTGCAGGGCAACGTTCCCTGACGTCGGCGGAGGGAGACGAGGGCGGTCAGCCAAAGCCGCCGATGCCTTCGAGGGCCAGCAGCGCGCGCTTCATGGGAAGGCCGCCGCCATAACCTCCGATCCGCCCGCCGCTCGCCACCACCCGGTGGCACGGCAGCACGATCGGAAGCGGGTTGGCCCCGTTGGCCTGGCCCACGGCCCGCAAGGCCCGGGGCCGGCCCACCATGACGGCCAGCTCGGCGTAGCTGACGGTCTTGCCGTAGGCGATTTCGCCCAGCGCCCTCCACACGTCGCACTGGAACGTCGTGCCGCTCAATTTGATAGGAACGTCGAACTCGGTGCGCGTGCCGTCGAAGTACTGGCCGAGTTGGATCACCGCCTGGCGCAGCGGTCCGGGCAGGGCGGAGGCGTCCTCGCCCCTCGGTAGCCCGGCGCTCGAGCGCCCCGGCATGGGCAGGGCGATGAGGGTCAGGGCCTCGTCGGTGCCGTCGATGATCAGCGTGCCGATGGGGCTTCGCAGGGAGATGGGGGTTTTCATGCGGCGTGCGCTCCTTTGTTCGGGCCCGACACGGGCACGGACCACAGATGGGCCTGGGCGTAGGCACGCCAAGGCCTCCAGCGCTCGGACAGGGCGGTGATAGCCAAGGGGTCGTCGGGCTGGCCCAAAGTGGCCATGGCCCGGCGCAGGCCCAGGTCCCCGGCTAGCAGGACGTCGGGATCGGCCAGCGCCCGCATGGCCACGTAGGACGCCGTCCACGGGCCGATGCCCGCTACCTCGAGCAGGCTCCGGCGCAGCTCGTCGGGTGAGGCCCCGGCGTCGATGACCACCCGGCCGGCCGCCGTGGCCTCGGCCAAGGCTCCGATGGCCCGGCGGCGGGCGGCGGGCATGGCGAAGGCGCCGGGCCGGGTGGCAGCCAGTTCGGCCAGCGCTTCCGGCGAGGGGAAGGTGTGGGTCAACTGGCCGTGGCCGTCAGCCAGGGGACGTCCCGCCGCCGCCACCAGGGTGCTGGCCACCGTGCGGGCGCCGGCCACCGACACCTGCTGGCCGATCACCGCCCGCACGGCCAGCTCGAAGCCGTCCACGCAACCCGCCACCCGCCGCCCTGGCACCGCCTTCACCAAAGGGCCGAGCAGTGCGTCGGCGCCCAGGACCTCGTCCACGGCTACCGGGTCGGCGTCGAGATTGCCCAGATGCCGGCACCGGGCCACCGCCGTGGTCAGGTCGCGCAGGTCGGCCAGGGCGAACACGGCGCGCAGGTAGCCATCGGCCGGCGTGATCTCGACCGTGCCGTCGCCATGGGGCAGGCGGAGGCTGCGACGGTAGGTCAGCCCGTCGTACACCTCGATGCCGGGTACGGCCCGGGCGCCGAGGAACCCGAACAGCGCATCGCCGGCCAATGGGCGGCGGTAGGCCAGGCGCAGCGACAGCGCCGACGCCCCCCCTTGCCGGCGGTGCTGACGCCTCCCGGCCAGGCGCAGCTCAGTGGGGGTCCGGGCGAAGACCTGCCGCACGGATTCGTTGAACTGCCGGACGCTCGAGAATCCGGCGGCGAAGGCCACCCCGGCGGCGGCCAGGTCGGTCGTCTCGAGCAGCAGCCGAGCGGTCTGGGCCCGCTGGGCCCGGGCCAGGGCCAGTGCGCCGGTGCCGACCTCGGCCACCAACGTGCGGTGCAGTTGGCGCTCGCTGTAGCCGAGGCGCCGGGCCAGCCCCGAGACGCCTTGGCGATCGACCTCACCGTCGAAGATGAGCTTCACGGCCCGCGCCGCCACATCGGCGCGCCCCAACCACTCGGGCGAGCCCGGAGTGGCATCGGGCCGGCAGCGTAGACAAGCCCGGAACCCGGCCTGTTGGGCGGCGGCCGGCGTGGGAAAGAAACGCACGTTGCGCTCCTGGGGTGTCGTGGCCGGGCAGCTCGGACGGCAGTAGATGCCGGTGGAGGTCACCGCCATGAAGAACCACCCGTCGAAACGGGGGTCACGGCTCCGCACGGCCCGGTAGCAACGGTCGAAGTCCTCCACCGCTGCGCATCGTGACACGGCGGGGGCCGCCTGTCTGGCGGTTTTCGGACGTCGGGTTTTAGGGCCGGCCCGCCCCCACCAGGCCGTTGCCCCAGATGGGTTGGATCTGGACGTCCTGGCCCGTTTGTGGGGCATCGATGACGTCCCCGTTGCCCACGTACATGCCCACGTGCTGCACCGAGCTGGTGCCGTCGTCCCAGAACACGAGATCCCCGGGCTGGAGGTCCGACATCGATACGTGCGGAATTGCGTCGTACTGCTCTTGGGCGGTGCGCGGCAGCTGAACTCCGGCCTGGCGCCACGACCACTGGGTCAACCCCGAGCAGTCGAAGCCCGGGGCGGTCGAGCCTTTGGGGGACTCCGCCCCCCACTGGTACGGCACTCCCAGCTGGCTCTCGGCCGCCTGCACGGCGCCGCCCGCCCCCGGCGACACGGCCACGTTCCCGCTGTCGCCTGATCCGCCATGGGCGGCGGCGGCGGCGGCGGCGGCCGCTTCCTCGGCAGCCAGTCGGGCTTGGTAGGCGGCAGCGGCGGCGGCCTGCTCGGCTTGTTGCTTCTGCGCCACCAGTGTGGCCACCTGCCCCGTGGCTTGTGCCAGCGCCGACTGCTGGGCCGACTCGATGGCCTGGGCCTGCTGGCGTGAGCCAGCAACCTGCGCAGCGGCGTCGCTGGCCTGGCTCTCGGTGGTCTGGAGCTGGGACTCCTGCGCGCTCAAGGCAGCCTGAGCCTGGTGCAGGGCGTCGATGGCGTTGTTCAGGTCGCTGCTCGCCACCTGGCGGTATTCCTGGGTTACGAGAGCATTCTCGCCGCCGGTGGAGAAGAGGCTCTCGAAGGAAGAGTCGGTGGCCCCGCTCATGTAACTGCGCAGCGCCTCGCTGCGCAGGTTGGCTTCGGCATGGGCCACGCGCGCCTCGGTCTGCGCCACCTGCGCCTGGGTGGCCGCCAGCTGCGTGTCGAGTTGCTGCACCTGTTGCTGTGCCACTTCGTACTGCTGGGACAGCTCATCGAGACGGGCGCCGTCGGCCTGCAGCTGCGCCGCGATCTGGGCGGCGCGAGCCTGAGCGCCCTGCAGTTGGCCCGATACCTGGTTGACGCGGCTCTGGGTGTCGGAGACGGGATCGGCACCGGCCGCCGCTGTCACCGAGGTCAGCATGACGGTCGCCGCCAGGGCGACCAACACCAACTGCAGCCCCGCCCTCTGCCTGCGCCGAGATGACGGTGGCGTCGAAGACCGATCGACGTCACTCACTATGGGGATCATTCCTAACAACTGGCGCCCTCAGATGCAAGGAATTGGCCGTTCGACACGGATTCGCCGATGTCGTCGAGGGTTCGCGGTAGCGCTACTCCTCGTCGCCGGCCGGCACCACCAGGACCGGCACGGTCGCCTGGTAGAGCAGCTTGTGCGGCACGGAGCCCAAGATGGCCCCCACGATGGGCCGCTAGCCGGTACCTCCGACCACGATGACGCGAGCGGCGCGCTCGTCAGCGGCAGCCAACAACGACTCCACCGGTCGCATAGGCACCACCACGGCGTCGACGGTGACATCGGCGTCGAGCTGCGACGCCTGCTGCACGGCCTTGGCCACCACGTCGGCCCCGAGCTTCTCGAGTTGGCGCCGGTAGTCGGCCACCTCACCGCCGACCGGACTCGGCTCGTAGCCGAAGACCACAGCCAAGGTGGCATCGAAAGCCCGGGCCACTGTCACGGCCACGGCCAGCGCCGCCTGCGATCCCTCGGAGCCGTCGTAGCCGAGCACCACATCGCCGGCCATCAGCGGCCTCCCCCGGCGGCCGACAGCGGAGACAACGGCGGCGACAACGGCGGGGCCTGGGTGTCGAGGGACTGAGCCGTCTGACGGCCGTGGCGGAAGAAGGTCCGATGTCGCGCCATCCACGCCAGCATGATCGGTACCCCCACCAACAGCAAGCCGATGCCGATGACCACCGGCGGGCCGAGGCCCTTGGCGTAGAGGTGCAGGCCGAGCACGTGAGTATCGAAGTGCACGAAGCGGAACCATGTGGTCTTGCCGTTGGACGAGTTGACCGGGTTCGAATACCAGAACAGGGCGTCGAAGAAGATCCCGGTGAGCATGAGGGCGCCGAGCAGAGGGGCCAGCCCGATGAAAACGAAATTCTTGAGGCTCCGGAACACCAACCGCCGGTAGTACACGATGCAGGCGAAGCCGGTCATGGCGTAATAGAAGGAGATGCCGAAGCCGAGAGCCAGAATGGAATTGCCGAGAACATCGGTGCTGATGAGGGTGAGCACCACATACCACACCACCGACAGCAGCCCGAAGAGGGCGGTGGCGTAGCCCGGCGTGAGATATCGCGGATTGATGCGCCCGAGGCGGATGGGCAGGGCTTTGTGCACCGCCATCGACAGCGACGAGCGCGCTGCGGGCAGGATGGGTGGTCTGGGTCGAGGCCGATGCCGAAGTGAGCACGGCCACGATGAGTAGCTTGTCCCACGGCGAGCCGAGCACGTCGTGCCCCAAGGCGTTCAGCACGTCAGCGGCGTTGTTGGTGAGGAAACCGGCTCCGTGGAAGGCCTGCGCCGCGATGGACACCACCAGGTAGATGCCGACCAGTACCAACGTGGAGAGCACGGCGGCCAGGGTGACGAAGCCAAGCGAGGCGGCCAGGCTGTAGGCCGGCGCCGTCGAGGCCACCCCGATGACCAGGCTCGACAGCAGGCTCAAGGCGCCCACTTTGAGGCCCTTCTGGCCGGGGGCTTCCCCAGCGGCCAGTGTCCCGATGGTGCTGGACGCAGCCGTGCTCATCGGCCGCCCTCCCGCTTGGATCCGAGCATATTCGCAGGGAATTTGCCCTTGGACGAGTGATCTCGTTGTATAATGGCCAAAATGACTACGGATTCCTGGCACGGCGCACCATCGGCGATGCCCGGGGACGGAGCATAAGACCAATCTCGGGAAGGTTCGGGATTTCGCCATGGCGACCATCGCCGGCACAGACGTCACGCTGGAGCACTTCATCGGCGGCCACTTCCGCCCCGGTGGCGAGGGGACCATGACGGTGACGGCCCCGGCCACCGCCGAGGTGCTGGCCGAGGTGCCCAGAGCCGGCGACGAGCAGGTCGATGCCGCTGTCGCCGCCGCCACCGCCGCCTTCGACGGCTGGGCCGCCACCTCGCCGGGCGAGCGCAGCGCGGCGTTATTGGCCATGGCCGACGCCGTGGCGGCCCACGCCGAGACGTTCTCGGCCCTGGAGTCGCTCAATGTAGGCAAGCCCACAGCCGCGGTCCCCGAGGAGATGGCCTTCGTGGTCGACAACCTCCGCTTCTTCGCCGGCGGGGCCCGAATGCTCGAGGGACGGGCGGCGGGCGAGTACCTGACCGGCTACACCTCGATGCTGCGGCGCGATCCGGTGGGTGTGGTGGCCTCCATCACGCCGTGGAACTACCCGCTCATGATGGCGGCCTGGAAGCTCGGGCCGGCCCTGGCTGCCGGCTGCACCGTCGTGCTCAAGCCCAGCGAGCTCACCCCGCTCACCACCTTGAAGCTGGCCGAGCTGGTGGCCGAGATCTTCCCGCCCGGCGTGGTCAACGTCGTCATCGGCGACGGAGCCACCGGCGCCGCTCTGGCGCGCCACCCCGGAGTCGACATGGTGTCGCTGACCGGCTCGGTGCCGACCGGCAAAGCCATCGCCGAGGCGGCCAGTGCCACCTTGAAACGCGTGCACCTGGAGCTCGGGGGCAAGGCGCCGGTCATCGTCTTCGACGACGCTCCCCTGGACGACCTGGTGGCCGGGGTACGGCTGGCCGGCTTCGCCAATGCCGGCCAGGACTGCACCGCCGCGTCGCGCGTGATCGCCGGGCCGGCCATCTACGACTCCGTGGTGGAGTCCCTGACCGAGGCGGCCTCATCGCTCGTCGTCGGCGATCCTTCCGACGCGCAGACCGAGCTCGGCCCGCTGGTATCGGAACGTCAACGGGCCCGGGTGGCCGGATTCGTGGACCGTGCCCTGTCGTCGGGAGCCAAAGCCGCCACCGGCGGTCGCTCCAGCGACGGACCGGGCTGGTTCTACGAGCCGTCGGTGCTGGTGGGCATGGACCAGAGTGCCGAGATCATCCAGCACGAGGTCTTCGGGCCGGTGGTCACCGTCCAGCGCATGGCCGACGAGGACCAGGCCATCGCCATGGCCAATGGAGTGGAGTACGGACTGGCCGCCAGCGTGTGGACCAGTGACGTAGGCCGAGCCATGCGCGCCGCGGCGAAGCTCCGCTTCGGCACGGTGTGGGTCAACGACCACATCCCGCTGGTGTCGGAGATGCCGCACGGCGGCTTCAAGCACTCGGGGTATGGCAAGGACCTGTCCGCCTACGCCATCGACGCCTACACCGAGGCCAAGCACGTCATGGTCAAGTGGTGACCGGTCACCGCACCGAATCCAGCCGCATGCACCGACACGCCGAACAATACCGACACACCGAAAAATACCGACACACAAGACCCACGAGGTGAACCGACATGACACAGGTGATACGAGAGCTACCGACCTTCGGGCTCAAGAGTAAACAGGCCTCCGACGACGGGATCACGGACGTCGAGCGGATCAGCGCCCGGGCCAGGGAGTTGTTCCGACGGGAGCTGACTGCGCTCGCCGCCCGTACCCCGAAGTCACACGAGCTGTACGACCGTGCTGTGCGGTCCATGCCCCTGGGCGTGACGTCGTCGTTCCAGGCGGCCAAGCCCTACCCCATCTACTTGGAGCGCGGGCTCGGGGCCGAGGTGTGGGACGTGGACGGCACCCGCTACATCGACTTCCACAACGGATTCGGGTCCATGGCCGTCGGCCATGCCCATCCCAAGGTGGTGGCCGCCATAGAGCGGGCGGCCAGGACCGGCACCCACTTCGCCGTGACCACCGAGGCCTCGGTGCTGCTGGCCGAGGAGCTGTGCCGGCGCTTCGGCCTCGAGCGGGTGCGCTTCACCAACTCAGGCACCGAATCCACCATGGACGCCATACGGGTGGCGCGCGGCGTCACCGGGCGCGACTTGGTGGTGAAGATCGAGGGTTCGTACCACGGGCACCACGACACCGTCATGTTCTCGGTGTCACCCAGCTTGCAGCTCATCAAGTTGGCCGACGAGTCGGGCATGTCGCCTCCCGCCTCTCGCGGCATCCCGGCCTCCATGGCCGAGCACACCGTGGCCGTGGCCTACAACGATCTGGTCGTGGTGGAGGAGCTGTTCTCCCGCCGCGGCCACGAGATCGCCTGCTTCATCTTGGAGCCGGTGATGATGAACATCGGGATCGTGCGACCGGCTCCCGGCTACCTCGAAGGCCTGCGCCGGCTGTGCACGCGATACGGCATCGTCCTCATCTTCGACGAGGTGAAGACGGGGGCCACCATCGCCGCCGGCGGCGCCACCGAGCGCTTCGGCGTGCAGCCCGACCTCGTGTGCCTGGCCAAGTCCATCGCCGGAGGCATCCCGGCCGGGGCCTTCGGCGGCCGGGCCGACCTCATGGACGAGATCGCCGAGGGCATCGCCCAACAGGGAACCTTCAACGGCAATCCGCTGGCCGCCGCCGTCGGCTTGGCCACCTTGACCGAGGTGCTCACGCCCGACGCCTACCGGCACTTCGACCGCATCGGCACCCGCTTGGCCGACGGCTGTGCCGCCGCCATCGCCGGCAGCGGCATCGGGGCGCATGTGGTCGACCTCGGCTGCAAGGGCTGCGTGTCGTACCGAAGCGAGCCCCTGGTCGACTACCGCAGCTTCCTCCAGACCGACCCGGACCTCTTCGACGCCTCGTGGGCCTGGATGGTGAACCGGGGCATCTTCATGACTCCGGGCAACGAGGAGCAGTGGACCCTGTCGGTACAGCATGACGACGCCCACATCGACCGCTTCGTGTCGGTGTTCGCCGACTTCTGCTCGGCCGTGGCCGGCTGACACGACCGGCGGGGAACAGCTCCGGTCAGTAGCCCAGCGCGTCGCGGGCGCGGAACCACCACCCGGCGGCGGCCAGGGCCCCGGGCAAGCGCGACGGCGCCGGGACCCGGGGCCAGGCCAGGCCGGCGAAGGCGGGCAGCTCCCCCTGGCCGCACAACCAACGTCCGACGGCGGTGCCGAACGACGTGGACAGGGCGATCCCTGTGCCGCAGTAGCCCATGGCGTAAACCACGCCGCTGCCCCGGTGCCGCCCCACATGCGGCATGCGGTCGGCGGTGAGCGCCACTGGACCACCCCAGGCCCGCTCCACGCGCACGCCGGCCAGCTGGGGATGCACCTCGACCATGGCGCGGTACAGGCGGTCGCGGGCTTGCTCCACCGTGGTGGCGGCCAACGAGGTGCGCCCGCCGAAGAGCAGCCGCGAGCCGTCGGGCGACAGCCTCCAGTAGTTCAGGAGGTTCCTGGTGTCGAAGAACATGCGTCCCCGGGGGCTCACCGATCGTGCCACGTCGGGACCGAGGGCCTCGGTGGCGATGATGAAGCTTCCGATGCGCAGCACCCGGCGCCCGAGCCACGGCACCAGGCGGCGATCGGTGGTGCCGTTGGTAGCCATCACCACCTCGCCGGCGCGCAAAGCCCCGGTGCCGGTGCGCACCACCGCCCCCCCGGGCCCTCCGGGGTGGCCCTCGATCGACAGCGCCGTCACCTCACCGTGCACCTCGGCCCCCGCCGCCGTGGCCGACTCGAGCAGCCCGGCGGCGAAGCGAGCCGGGTGCAGCGCCGCGCTCCTGGTGACCACCAACCCTGCCTCGAAGCACGGCGAGCCGATCTCGGCCCCGAGGTCGTCACCCTCGAGGACGTGAGCCTCCTCGCCGACCTCCGCGTAGGCGGCGGCCACGTGGTGCAGGTGCCGGGCGTGGCGCCGGTGCCGGGCCAGCTCAACGTGGCCGGTACGGTCCCAGGCACAGTCGGCGCCGGTCTGCGCCACCAGCCGCTCCACGCCCTCGAAGGCCTCCACGCACGAGCGCCACAGGCGCTCCCCTCCGGGGCGGGCCAGGAGGCGAGCCAGGTCGAGCTTGACCCCGGGGTGGACCATGCCGCCGTTGCGGCTGCTGGCCTCGGACGCCGGGCGGCGGCGGTCGAGCACCACCACGTGCCGGCCACGGCGGGCCAGCTCGAGTGCGGCGGCCAGGCCGGTGTAGCCGGCGCCCACCACGACGACGTCGGCCTCGGTCGGCAGGAGACGCTCGGTGGTGGCCGCCAGGGGCGACTGGTCCCACCAGTAGGGCGTGGAGGCGTAGTGCGGCGACAGCGGTGCGCGATGCGTGGCCCCACACTGGCACCGGCAGGTAGGTTCGACAAGGAAGCGACGAGGGGAGCACCAAAAGTGGCGCCGAGCGACGGGCTGGTCCCTGATGACATCGACAGGCGCATCATCTCCGAGCTCCAGCAGGACGGCCGCAAGCCCTACACGCAGATCGCCCCGGCCGTCGGACTGTCCGAAGCCGCCGTGCGCCAGCGGGTGCAGCGCCTCATCGACGGCGGGGTGATGCAGATCGTGGCCGTCACCGATCCTCGGGTGCTCGGCTTCGGCCGCCAGGCCATGATCGGCCTCAAGGTGGAGGGCGACACCCGCCTGGTGGCCGACGCCGTGGCCGCCATGCCCGAGGTCGAGTACGTCGTGCTCACCGGAGGCTCGCTCGACGTCCTGATCGAAGTGGTGGTGGAGGACGACGAAAGGCTCATCGAGCTGCTGAACGACAAGATCAGGGCCATTCCCGGCGTGCGTGAGACCGAGACCTACATCTACCTCCGGATCCACAAAGAGACCTACGAGTGGGGGCGGTGATGAGCGACCTTCAGGACAAGGCCAAGCGGCATCTGTGGATGCACTTCACCCGCCTGGGCGCGTACGCCCAGCGCGACGTGCCCATCTTCACCAGGGGGTCGGGGGTGCGCCTGTACGACGAGCACGGCCGCGCCTTCCTCGACGGGCTGGCCGGGCTCTTCGTGGTCCAGGCCGGCCATGGTCGGGCCGACCTGGCCGAAGCCGGACGGCGCCAGGCCGAGCAATTGGCCTACTACCCGATCTGGTCCGCCGCCCACCCGGCCGCCATCGAGCTGGCCGCTCGTCTGGCCGAGCTGGCCCCTGGGGACCTCAACCGGGTGTTCTTCACCACCGGCGGGTCCGAGGCGGTGGAGTCGGCCTGGAAGCTGGCCCGGGCCTACTTCAAGGCCGTCGGTCAACCCGGGCGCACCAAGGTCATCTCCCGCAATCTGGCCTACCACGGCACCACCATGGGGGCCTTGGCCGTGACCGGCCTGCCCGCCATCCGCACCCAGTTCGAGCCGCTCGTGCCCGGCGCCGTGCATGTGGCCAACACCAACCGATACCACAGCGCCTTCGATCACGAGGTGGACGCCGACGACGAGCGCTTCGCCTCGGCCTGTGCCGATGCCATCGAGCAGGCCATCGTGGCCGAAGGCTCCGACACGGTGGCGGCCGTCTTCCTCGAGCCCGTCCAGAACACCGGCGGGTGCTTCCCTCCGCCCCCGGGCTACTTCGCCAAGGTGCGCGACATCTGCGACCGCCACGGCGTTCTGCTCGTATCCGACGAGGTCATCTGCGCCTTCGGGCGCCTGGGCCACTGGTTCGGCGCCCAGCGCTACGACTACCTGCCCGACATGCTCACCTTCGCCAAGGGGGCCACGTCGGGGTACGCGCCACTCGGCGGCGTGCTGTGTCGCGACTTCCTGGCCGAGCCTTTCCTCAGCGGCGACGCCAGCTTCGCTCACGGCATCACCTTCGGCGGCCATCCGGTGTCGTGTGCCGTGGCCCTGGCCAACCTCGACGTCCTGGCCGAAGAGGGCATCGTCGACCACGTGGCGGCCACCGAAGGTGCTCTGGCCGAGCGGCTCCAGGCGCTGCGCGACATCCCGTTGGTGGGCGACGTGCGAGGGGCGGGCTTCTTCTGGGCGCTGGAACTGGTGAAGGACGCCGACGACCCGACGGTGTGCTTCAGTCCCGAGGAGCGCACCAGCCTGATCCGCACCAGCGTGGCCCCGGGCTTGTTCGAGGCCGGGCTCATCTGCCGCGCCGACGACCGCGTCGACCCCGTGGTTCAGCTGTCGCCGGTGCTGCTGTGCGGGGACGACGAGTTCGACGAGATCGAGCACATCCTGCGCGGCGTGCTCAGCGCCGCCGCCAGGCGCTAGGTAGGGCCCGGTTCAGGGAGTGGTCGTGGAGGTGGTGGAGGTCGTCGAGGTGGTCGACGACGTTGACGTGGTCGTGGTCGTGGGACAGCTCGGGTAGTTCGAGCCCCCGGGGCATCCGGTGGCCGGCTGCGTGGTGTCGGACACCGGCACCGTGGTCGACGTGGTGGACGACGTCGAGGTGGTGGGCGAGCTGTGCGCGGTCGTCGAAGTCACAGATGTAGTCGGAGTCGAGCCCGAGCCCGCCGCCCTGGTGGCCGGCATGGGCGCCGTGGTGGAGGTCACCCCGGTGGCAGCGGCCGTGACCGGGCCCCGCCCCGAGGGGCTGTGGCCGCTCGGGGACGGCCCCACCAGGGCCAGGGCGCCTACTACGGCGCCCACCACCACCACGAGCAGGCCACCGCCCGCGAGCACCAGACCCCCTCGTCTCCCCACGGGCGCAATTGTACGCATCGGTGGCTAGAACGGCACGGATTGCGCGTGCTTGCGCGAAAAAGGGTCTTTCAGCTGCGACCCGTACACTGCGCTCGTCTCGAGGCTCGGGCCCCCGGGGCCCACGGCCAGGCAGGAGGTGGGGCCGGTGACCGACGACCAGCTGGGCCAGATCGAGGAGATCCGCCAGCTCAAGCACGTGTACTTCCGCCTGCTCGACACCAAGCGCTTCGACGAACTCGGCCGCCTGCTCACCGAGGACGCCACCTCGGCCTACCAGTCGGGCCGGCTGTCGCACCAGGGCCGCCAGGAGGTTGTGGCCTTCCTCACCGAGTCGCTCGGCGACCCGGCCATCGTCACCATGCACACCGGGCATCATCCCGAGATCGAGCTGCGCTCCCCCACCGAGGCCGAGGGCACGTGGTACTTGGAGGACCTGGTCATGGCCACCGCACATGACGTCGTGGTGCACGGCACCGCCATCTACCACGACGCCTACCGCAAGGAAGAAGGGCACTGGCGCATCTGCCACACCGGCTACGAGCGCATCTTCGAGGAGCGTCGGCGGCGCTCGACCGGCGAAGTGCTCGGCCTCACCACCATGTTCGATTAGCGGACTGTCCGGCTAGGGGACGAGCACCACCTTGCCGGCCACCGAGCGCTCGAGGAGCCCTGCCATGACCGACGCCGCATCCTCGAGAGGACGCTCGGCCGGGGCCACCGGGTGCAGGCGCCCGGCGTCCACCATGTGGAGCAGTTCCCCGAGCATGGCCCGGTTGCCGGCCGGGTCCGAGAAGGCCCACGCTCCCCAGTCCACGCCCACCACCGTACGGTTGTTGAGCAGCACCTGGTTGAGCGGCACCCCGGCGATGGGCCCCGAGGCGAAGCCGATGACACACAGCCTCCCGAAGCGCCCGGTGGCTCGCAGCGCCGGCTCGCTGTGGCGCCCGCCCACCGGGTCCACCACCACATCCACGCCTCCACCCGACAGCTCCCGGGCCCGCGTCTTCAGATCCTCGTGCTCGTAGTCGATGGTGGCCTGCGCCCCGAGGGACACGGCGGCGGCCAGGCGCTCGGGGCTGGAGGCGGCAGCGATGACCCGGCCCCCGAGCGACAGTGCCACGTCGGTGGCGGCCAGGCCGATCCCCCCGCCGGCCCCGAGCACGAGCACCCACTCCCCCTCGGCCAGCGCGGCGCGCCGGGCCAAGGTGAACCAGGCCGTGCTGTAGCTCTGGATGAAGGCTGCCGCCTGCCCGTACGACAACGAGGCCGGGATGAGAGCCACCGAGTCGGCCTGCACCCGCACCTGCTCGCAGAAGGCACCGAAGCCGGTCATGGCCATGACCCGCTGGCCCACCTCGGGAGCTGACACGCCGTCGCCCACCGCCACGACGTCACCGGCGATCTCGCCACCGGGCACATAGGGCGTGGGGGGCTTCATCTGGTAGCGGCCTTGGCAGATGAGCCCGTCCACGAAGTTCACGCCGGCGGCGCGCACCGCCACCACCACCTGGCCTGGGCCGGGAAAAGGCACGGGTCGCTGCTCCACGACCAGCTGGTCGAGCGACCCGAGCTGGCGGCACACCACGGCCTGCATGGTGGCTGTCACCGGGCCATCACCTTGCTGTCACCGGGCCATCTGCCGGGCCTGTGCCCACCACGACGCCTCGAGATGGCCCAGCTCGGTGGAGGGCGGGCCGCCGTCGGGCCACAGCTCGATGGCCACCCGGCGCCAGTTGGCCGTGGCCTCGAGGCGCCCCAAGATGGCCAGCAGCCCCAGGTTGATCCGCTGCAGCACCACCATCGACGGGGGCAGCCCGGCGTACTCCATGACATCGGCGAAGTTGGTCCGGCCGTCGAAATAGCGCCGGGCCACCTGGCTGGCCCACTCGGCGGTGATGGTGGTGACCTCGTCCACCTCGATGGCCTCCCAGAAGATCGCCATGAACTCGGCCACTCGCTGGTCCGACAACGGAGCGCCCGGAGCGATGAGGCCGGCCGTCTCACAGGCCCGGCGCAGGCCGGCGGGGTCGTCGTCGAGCACCGAGGCGGTGACCAGTCGGTAGCAGAGGTCCACCTCCTCGGGCGTTAGGCGCTTAACCAACCCGAAGTCGAGGAACGTGACCCGCCCTCCGGGGAGGAAGAGGTAGTTGCCCGGGTGAGGATCGCCGTTGAAGGCGTGGAAGCCGTAGAGGCTGCGGAACACGAACCGGTAGATGGCCTCGGCGGCCAGGTTGCGCTCGTCCTGGTCCCACTGCTCCATGTCGGCGAAGCGCACGCCTTCGGCCAGGTCGGTGGTGAGGACGCGCCCGGTGCTGTGCTCGTCGACCACCTCGGGCACCGAGATGAACGGATGGCCCCGGTACCACCGGGCGAAGCGGCGCTGGTGACTGGCCTCCAAGTGGTAGTCGAGCTCCTCGGTGAGCCGGGCCCGCAACTCGGCCACCATCGACGGCGCGTCGAGCCCGGGGAAGAGGGTGCCGAGCCCCAGGCCGGCCAGCTGCAGGTTGGCCAGGTCCGAGCGCACCGCCTCGTCCACCCCGGGGTACTGCACCTTTACGGCCACCGCCCGCCCGTCATGGGTCATGGCCCGGTGCACCTGGCCGATGGAGGCGGCTGCCACGGGGACGGGGTCCCAGGTGGCGAAGACCTTGTCGGGCGGGGCCCCGAGCTCGGCTTCCACGACCGAGGCGGCCAACTCGGCGGTCATAGGAGGGGCGTCCTGCTGCAGCTGGGCCAGGGCCTGGCGCACCGGCTCAGGCATGGCGTCGTCCAAGAAGCTGGCCAGCTGCCCCAGCTTCATGAGCGCGCCCTTCATGTTGCCCAAGGCGTCGGCCACCTGCTCGGCCGTGCGCAGCTGCAGGGCGTCGTCGAGCTCGTAGCGGCGCTCGGCCGACGCGAAGATCCGCTGCGCCCGGTGCACGGCCACCCCGGCGCCCACCTGTCCGGCCAGCTTGGCCATGGCCGCGCTGCGCTCGGACCAGGCGGTGGCGGCGATGTGGTGGTGCCCGGCCGGGCGGCGAAGGCGGTGGCGGCGCCAGGCCCGGACACCGAGCACGGCGGCGGTGCCGGCAGCCACGACGGCCAGGCGACGGCGGGACATGCGGCACCGTAGCGCCCGCCCAGCAGGGCCCAAAACTTCTTGCATCGGTAGTGCAACTTCCCTAGCATGGCCGACGATGGCACTGGTGGCGCCGGCTCAAGGTCCAACTCCCGCCGACGGCCGCCTGGCCCGGGGGGCGCGAACCCGGCGGGCCCTGGCCGAAGCCCTCATCGCCCTGATCGAGCAAGGCGACGCCCAGCCCACCGCCCGCCGGGTGGCGGCGCGCGCCGGTGTGTCGCCACGACTGGTCTTCCACCACTTCGAGGACATGGAACAGGTGCTCCAAGCCGCCGTCGGCGTACAGGTGGAGCGGCACTGGCGCCACCTGGAGCCGGTCGACTCCACCGCCGCCCTCCCCGGGCGCATTAGCCGCCTGGTGCGCCGGCGCGCCACGCTCTACGAACGCATCGGCCCCGTCCGGCGCGCCGCCGCCATGGTCGAGTCCACCTCTCCCACCTTGGCCGCCGAGTTGGCCCACTCGCGCCGGCACCTGCGCCACCACGTGGAGTCGGCCTTCGCCGTCGAGCTGGACGGCGCCGGGCGGCGACGGGGCGAGGTGCTCGACTCCCTCGACCTGGCCACCAGCTGGGAGAGTTGGGAACACCTGCGCAGCGCCATGGGCCGAAGCCCGGCGGGCGCCGGCGCCGTGGTCAGAAGGCTCGTCCACTCGATCATCGGTCCCATCGCCACAGACGGAGGAACGCCATGAAGAGCTTGCGCACGCCCGACGAGCGCTTTCACGACCTGCCCGGCTTCACGTTCGAGCCGCACTACGTGGAGGTGCCCGCCGGCGACGGTGACGGGACCCTTCGCGTCCACTACCTCGACGAGGGCCCCGCCCACGCGGCGGAGACCATCCTCCTCATGCACGGCGAGCCCTCGTGGTGCTACTTGTACCGCACCATGGTGACCCCGCTGGTGGGTGCAGGGTTCAGGGTGGTGGCCCCGGATCTCGTGGGCTTCGGCCGCTCCGACAAGCCGGCCGAACGCGGCGAGTACACCTACGCCCGGCACGTGGAGTGGATGCGCGCCGCCCTCTTCGACGCCCTCGACCTGTCGGGCCTCACCGTGGTGGGCCAGGACTGGGGTGGTCTGGTGGGACTGCGCCTGGTGGCCGAGCACCCCGGGCGCTTCCGCCGGGTGGTGGCGGCCAACACCGGCTTGCCCACCGGCGACACGTCCATGGGCGAGGCCTTCTTGGCCTGGCAACGCTTCTCCCAGGAGACGCCCGAGATGCCCGTGGGGCGCATCGTCTCGGGGGGCTGCACGACGGACCTGGCCACCGAGGTGGTGGCCGCCTACGACGCCCCGTTCCCCGACGAGTCCTACAAGGAGGGAGCGCGCCAGTTCCCGCTGCTCGTGCCGACCAGCCCCGACGATCCGGCCACGGCGGCCAACCGCAGCGCCTGGGAGGTGCTCAAGGAGTGGGACAAGCCATTCCTGTGCGCCTACAGCGACAGCGACCCCATCACCAAGGGGGCCGACCAGCTTTTCCTGGCCCTGGTGCCCGGCACCAAGGGCCAGGACCACACCACTATCGCCGGCGGCGGCCACTTCCTCCAGGAGGACCGCGGCCACGAGCTGGCCAAGGCCGTCATCGACTTCGTCCACACCAACCCGGCGCGCTGAGCCATGGGACGCAAGATCCTCTTCGTCACCACCGACCAGCAGCGCTACGACAGCCTGGGCTGCAACGGCGGCACCATCGCCCGCACGCCGGTGCTCGACGGCCTGGCCGCCCAGGGCATCAACTACCGCCGGGCCATGAACCAGAACGTGGTGTGCATGCCGGCGCGCTCCACCATGATCACCGGCCAGTACGTTCGCAGCCACGGTGTCTACGCCAACGGCGTGCCGCTGCCGGCCGACGCCCCGAGCATCGCCGCTGTGCTCCACGACCACGGCTACCGCACGGCGCTGGTGGGCAAGGCGCACTTCGAGCCGGCCATGGACCTGGCGGGGCGCTGGCCCGAGAACCGATTCGCCCGCGAAGAGAGCACCGGGCCCCATCGCGGCTTCGAGCACCTGGAGCTGGCCATGCACGGGCCGCTGCCGCTGTGGCACTACGGCAAGTGGCTCCTCGAGCAGCCCGGGCACTGGGAGCGCGGCTTCTACCAGCTGTTCAAGGACGGCAAGATGAACGGCGAGCCCGGCGGCGAGACGGGCGCCCCTCACGTGGCGCTCAACCCGGTACCGCGCCAGCTGTATCACACCGACTGGACGGCCGAGCGGGCCATGGCCTGGTTACGCAGCCTCGACGCCGACGACGACTGGTTCTGCTGGGTGAGCTTCCCCGACCCTCACCACCCGTGGGACCCGCCGCAGTCCGAGGCCGGCCGCGTCCACTGGCGCGACCTCGACCTACCGCCGGCCCATCCCCGCAGCGTGGAGGAGAGCCGCCGGATACTCGAGGGCAAGCCCCGACACTGGCTGGCCTACTTCGACGGCGCTCACTCCAACTTGGAAGGCGGCCCCACCGACTTCGTGCCGGCCCGGATGACCCACGACCAGGTGCGCGAGGTGAACGCCCTCACCCACATCGAGAACGAGCTCATCGACGAAGCGGTGGGCCGCATCCTGGCCTGTGTCGACGAGCGGGGTTGGGGAGCCGACACCGATGTCGTCTTCACCACCGACCACGGCGAGCTCCAAGGGGACTTCGGCATGCTGTTCAAGGGCCCGTACCACTGCGAGGCCCTGATGCACCTGCCCATGATCTGGCGTCCGGCGCCGTCGGCCGGGCTGCCACCGGCCGTGGTCGAGGAGCCGGTGGGCCAGGTGGACCTGGCCCCCACCTTCGCCACCATCGCCGGGGTGCCGGTGCCCGAGTGGGTCCAGGGGACCGCACTTCCCACCGGACCAGGCAGCGGACGAGAGCGCATGGTGACCGAGTGGGACAGCCAGTTCCCGAGCGAAGGCCTGCACCTGCGCTCGATGTTCCGCGACGGCTGGCTGGTCACCGCCTACGAGCCGGGCGGGGGCTACGAGGGCACCGAGGGCGAGCTCTACGACATGGCCGAGGACCCCTGGCAGTGGCGCAACCTATGGGACGACCCCGACTACCGGTCCCGGCGCCAGGAGCTCGTCACCGACCTCTACGACCATTTGGCCCCCGAGCGCCCCGACCGGCTCACGGTGGAGGCGCCGGTCTGAAAGCGCGGCGCCCTTCGCCCCGCCTCGCGCCGGGACCCGTCCCGGGTCGCGCTCACCGGGCCCGGCCCCCCGGGCCGGGCACCGTCACGTTGTAGCGGTGCAGCACCGGGGCGTCGTGGCCCCAGCCGATGGCCGTCACCGATGCGGTGGACAGCTGTAGGCGCCACGTCACGGTGTCGTTGGCTCCAAGGGCCCAGGCCACGGCGGCCTTGATGGGCGAGACGTGGCTCACCACCACCACGTCGCTCTCGGCCCGCGCCCCGTGACCAGGCACGGCAAAGAGCTCGTGACAAGCGTGGCGCACCCGCCGGCCCACCTCGCTCAGGGTCTCCCCCCCCGGGGGGCGGTAGTCGGGGTCGGCCCGCCAGGCCTGCCAGACGTCGGGCCCGAGGTCGGCCAGGGCTCGGCCCTCGTACTCGCCGTAGTCGACCTCGACCCAGCGTTCGTCCACCTCGATGACCTGGTCGAGCCCCCAGGCCGCTGCCGTGTCGAGGGCACGGGCCAGCGGGCTGCTCACCACCCGGGCCGGAAGTCCCACCACGGCGCCCAGCGCCCGGGCCTGGGCCACGCCGCGCTCGGTGAGCGGTGACTGGCTCCGGCCGAGAAGCAGTCCGGCGGCGTTGGCCTGTGTCTCGCCGTGTCGGACCAGCACCAGCACGGCCCGACCCTCACCTCACCAGGATGCGACCGCAATTGTCGCAGGTGATGACGCCGTCGGGTGGGGCCTTCTTGATCCGGTCCACCTCCATGGCCGGAAGGGCCAGGTGGCACCCGCTGCACGAGCCGCCCACCAGTCGGGCCGCCCCGGTTCCGCCGAGCCTGGTGCGCAGCATCTCGTAGCGCTCGAGCAGGTCGGCGGGCACGTCGGCAGCCAGGGGCCGGCGCTCGGACATGGCCGCCTCGATGAGAGCATCGATGTCGGCTTCGGCCTGTCCCACGACGACGAGCAACTCCTGGCGGCGGGTGTCTATGCCGTCGCGCTCCACCTCGAGGGCCCGCAGGTCGATGTCCAAGGGCTCGATGAGCTCCATCACCTCGAGCTCGCGGTCCTCGAGCTCGCCGATGTGGCGACCGAGATGGCGGACCTCCTCGTCCATGGCCTGCAACTCGCGAGCGGCGGCCACCTGACCGCCGAAGAGCCGCTTCTGCAGCTCGGCCCGCCGTCCCTTGGACACCTCGATCTGCTGTTCCAGGGCGGCCTGCCGGGCGCCGTGCTCGTCGCGTTCGAGACGCACCTTGGCGCTGCGGGCATCTAGGTCGCGCCGTCGGGTGTCGAGGTCGGCCATTTCGGCGCGACCTGGCAGGGTGGCGCGTCGGTGGCGCAACTGGTCGATCCGGGTGTCGTGGTCCTGGACTTCGAGCAGAAGGGTGAACGGGTCGCTCACGGCGTCGTCTCGGAGGTGCTGTCGATCGCTTCTGGGGTGCCACGAGCGGAGCGCAGGGCCCCCACCAGCGCCACATCGGCCATTTCCTGGGCCTCCTCCCACGAGAACCACCGGGCTTCGGGGCTCTCGCCGGGGGGGGGCGCCGGGTCGGCGTCGTCGGCCAGAAGCAGATAGCGAAGGTCGAGATGCTCGTGGCCGGACGCCGCATCGTGCACGTCGAGGTGGATGAGGCGTGGCCCGCCGTCGGGGTGGCGCAGAGACAGGCCGGTCTCCTCCTGCGCCTCGCGCCGCGCCGCTTCCGACGGACCTTCGCCCGGGTCCACGTGGCCGCCGGGTTGCATCCAGTGGTGCAAGCGCTTGTGCAGGTGCAGCACCGTGCCCCGGCGCCCGACGATCACGGCCGACGCGGTCACGTGCACGGCACCGGCGTCCTCGTCGAAGGGCAACGGCAGGGAGTCGAGGGCCCCCAGGATGCGCAGTCGGGCCTGCGTCTCGCGTTCGTCGGCGGGGCGGTGGGCGACGACGACGGCCCGGACCTCCCCCACCAGCTCGGGCGGCCAGGCCTGGCTCCCGTCGTCTGCGCCGGCTCGGACCACGCCTGCATCCCTACCACACCGGGATCGAAGTCGGCCCAGCGCCGGCTCCGGTGGCGTGCGTCCCTGCGTGCGCGCTCACCACAGCCGGTACCGGCCAAGACCGGGGCTAACCCGTGGTGATGGCTGCTTCCCGGTCCCCGCGGCGCGCCCAGCGGGACAGCGGCGCCGCGCCCACGGCCACTACCACGGCGCCCAGGAGGCTGCCGAGCAGCACGGCGTTGCTCACGTCGACAAGCTTCAGAGCCGAGACGAGCAGGATCACGGCGATGGCTGGGCGCACGAAGCGGGTAGGAGCGCCCGCCGACAATCGGGCCCCGAGGTAGACCGCCGGCAACGATCCGATGAGCAGCGAGGTGGTGACGGCCAGCTCGACATTGCCGAAGAGGAGCTGGCCCAGGGCGGCTGCTCCCACCAGGGGCACCGACTGGACCAAGTCGGTGCCGACCAGCTGCCCACCGGTGAGGCCCGGGTACAGGAACATGAGGGCGACGATCATGAGCGAGCCCGAGCCCACCGACGTCATGCCCACGATCAGGCCGCCCACCAAGCCTACGGCGAGTGTGGACAGGCGACGCACCGGCGGCCACTGACCTTCGGGCGTGGCCGGGACCGAGGTGCGGCTCCTGGTCAGCGAGCGAAGGACGATCCCGCCCACGGCCACCAGCAAAGCGGCGCCCAGGCCCAGCTTGATGTCGTGCTGTAGCGCCTTGCCCGAGGCCACCAGGTGAAGCAGGGCCGCTCCGGCGAAAGCGGCCGGAGCCGCTCCTGCCACCAGCCATCCGGCCAGGCGAAGGTGCACCGTCCCCTTGCGCAAGTGCACGACCCCACCGACGGGCTTCATGAAGAAGGAGGCCACGAGGTCGCTCGATACCGCCGCGCCGGGCTGCACGTGCAGCAGCAGCACCAGCACCGGGGTCATGAGCGCCCCTCCGCCCATGCCGGTGAGCCCCACGGCGAAGCCGACTATGGCGCCGGCCAGGATGATGAATCCGTCGAGGTGCACGGGCAACCGCCTCTTTCCGCTCCCGCCGGCGCCCACCGGCTCCAACGTCCCACAGTAAATCTAGTATTTCAGTGGATTTTAGGGAGTAGAGGGACGGGAATGCAAGTGCTTTCTCAGCCGGCGGCGCCGGCTTCTCCGACCAGGTCGAGGACCAGGGAACGGGCCAGGATCCGGGCCCGGTACCGCTCCACCGTGGACATGAGCTGGTCCAGGCTCTCGGCCACCACGTAGCGCGAGCCGTTGGCCAGGGTGACGACCGTGTCGGGCGTCTCCTCGGCCCGCTCGAGGAGCTCCGGATTGATCAGGATGCGTTCGCCGTTGAGCCTGCTGAGTTCGATCACGTGCGTGTCGGTGGCTTTCCCCCGGGGCCCGGGCCGAGATCGGGGCCCCTCTTGCTGTTGGTCTCGACGTCCGGTGACGGCTCCTTGAGGCACGGAAGCACAATCAATACACAATGCCTGCCCAAAGACCAGGCAACGGGCATAGCCGCTCAGTAGGGGGGCGGCCGCGCCGCAAGGTGCCGACGGACGTTGCGTTCTCCGGGCATCGGATGGCCACCTGGGCCACCAGCGAGACCGAAGGGTGGTGCGATGTCCGAGGCGGACCGTCTGGCGGATCGAGCCCGACACATCGACCACGTCATCGCCCTGTGGCCCATGCGCTTTCGCCAGGGCTGGTCCCAGGGGGCGTGCAGCTGCGGCGAACACGTGGAATCGCACGTGGACGGCGTGGTCGAGGTGTGGGCCAACTGGCACGGCATCGCCGTCGGCGAAGCCGCCCCCCTCGTCGACTTCCGCGGGGACTGAGCTCGCTGGCCGTCGGCGAAACCGCCCCCGTCGTGTACCACCTGGCCCGGCGGCCACATTGAGGCGACTCATCGACGCATTCAACCGTCGCTTCACCCGCTTCCACACACGCGTGTACGTCGCCACCGGCGGGTGGCTGGGCCACCGCATGACCGGGCCGGTCACGTCGCTGCTGCTGCACTCCACCGGCCGGCGCACCGGCCTGCGCCGCAGCGTGGCCCTGGTCTACGCCCGGGCCGGAGACGCCTACCTGGTGGTGGCCTCCAACTTCGGCGGGGACCGCCCGCCGGCGTGGCTGGCCAACCTACGGGCCCATCCGGAAGCCGAGGTCAACATCGGCCGGCACTTGGTCAAGGTGACGGCGCAGGTCCTCGTGCCCGGCGACGGCGAATACGAGGCGCTCATGGCCGTGGCCGACCGGGCCAATCGGGGCCGCTACAGCCGGTACCGGACGATGACCGACCGGCCCATCCCGGTCGTGCGGCTGGTACCTGCCCGCTAGCGTTTCCGAGCGGTGCCAGCCTGCCCCGCCTGCGACGCAACCAACCCGGAGGGGAACCGCTTCTGCGGGAGTTGCGGCACGGCTCTCGGAGCATCGGCCTGCGCCTCGTGCGGGGCCCCCAATCCCGACGGCCAGCGCTTCTGCGGGCGATGCGGCACGGCCCTGGCCGACGGCTCCGCACCTGAAGCCGACGCCCCGGTGGAGGAGCGCAAGCTCGCCACCGTGCTGTTCGCCGACGTTGTCGGCTTCACGTCGCTGGCCGAGCGCACCGACGCCGAAGTGGTGGCCCGCATGGTGGACAGCGCCTTTCGCGACCTCGGGGCGGTGGTGGCTGATCACGGCGGGGCGATCGACAAGTACATGGGCGACAGCGTCATGGCCGTGTTCGGGGTGCCGGTGGCCCACGACGACGACGCCGAGCGGGCAGTGGCCGCCGGGCTGGCCATGCGGCAGCTCGGGGGGGACCTGGTCTTCTCGATCGGCATCAACTCGGGCGAGGTCATGGTCAGCGCCGTCGGGCGCGGCGACATGACGGCGATCGGTGACACCGTCAACGTGGCGGCGCGCCTCGAGAAGGCAGCCGCTCCCGGCGAGGTGCTGTGCGGGCGGCTGACCGCCGAACTGGCCAGAGCCCGGGTCGAGTTCAAAGAGCGCCAGCCGGTGCTGCTCAAGGGCAAGCGCCAGCCGGTGGAGGTCTTCGAAGCGCTTCGGCTCCAGCGCCCCGGCGACAGCGCCTCGTCCGAGCGCAATGCCCTCGTCGGCCGGGACGAGGAGCTCTCGTTCCTCCTCGGCCAGTGGCGCCGGGTGCGCGACGACCGCCAAGCCAAGCTGATGGTGCTGTGTGGCGAAGCCGGGTCGGGCAAGACACGACTGCTCGAGGAGCTGGCCGACACCATCGGAGGCGACGAAGGCGACGCCCTGGTGGTGCGGGCGGCCTACCCCTCCTACGGCGTCATGGGGGGCATGCGTCTGGCCGCCGAGCTCATCGACCAAGTCGGTTCCTCATCCGACGCCGAGGTCGAGGCGCGGGTGCGTTCCATGACGGGCGAGATCGACCCGTCGCTGCGGGCCATCGACGGTGTGGGCATCCGCCACGAGCAGCTCTGGGCATTGGGACGGCTGCTCAAGGAGAAGGCGGCGGGCCGGCCCCTCGTCATCATGATCGACGACATGCACGGAGGTGACGAGGGCACGTTGGAGCTGCTCGGCGAGATCGCCGTGCGCCTGCGAGAGGTGCCGGTGCTCACCGTGGTGGCCGGTCGCACCGATCCCGGTACCTGGCTCGGGCGCTTCGCGGCGGCCACCACGGTGCGACTGTCACCACTGGCCCGGGTACATGCCGGTGACCTGGCCGAGATGTTCGTAGGTGACAAGCCCTTGGCCGACGAGGCCCGGGACTTCCTGGTCGACCTGACCAACGGCAATCCGTTGTACCTGCGCGAACTGGTGGCCATGGCCCGGGCCCGCAACATGCTGATCGACGACGGTGACTGCTACCGCGTGACGGCGCACGCCGGCATCCCGGCCACCTTGCAGGCCCTTCTGGCCGCCCGACTCGACGCCCTCGACCGCGGCCAGAAGCTGGCCCTGCAACATGTGGCGGTGCTGGGCGAGGCCACCGAGCAGGAACTCACGGCGCTCGGCGGCCTCGACATGGCGCCGCTGCTCGGGGCTCTGGCCGACGCCGGCATCGTGCGCCAGGGCCTCGACGGGCGCTACGAAACCGCCGATCCGCTGCTTCGGGAAGTCGCCTACGACATGCTGTCGCGCCATGCCCGGGGCGACCTGCACCGGCGGGCGGCGGCCGTGGTCGAGCGACCAGAGGAGCGCGTCCGACACCTGGAAAGGGCCACGGACTATCTCGGTGGCGACGAGGAATTGTCGGCCGAGGCGGCCGAGGCGCTGGCCGGCGAAGGCCAGGCCCTGCTCGAATCCTCACGCCACGCAGACGCTGTGCCGGTGCTGGCCAAGGCCGTGGCCCTCGGCGTCCGGCGACCGGGCCTGTTGCTCGAGCTGGCCCGGGCCCAGACCATGTGCGGCATGGAGCACGATGCCCTGGCCACCTTGGAGCTCATCGCCGACGACCCCGAGAACCCGGCGCTGGCCGCCGAGCGCGACCACACGGCGGCCAACGTGAAGACGTTCACCGACCCGGCCTGGGCCCTTCCCCGCCTGCGGGAGGCGGCCGAGCGCTGGAACAAGCTCGGCAACAAGGAGAAGGAGGCGTGGGCCTATGCCAACGCCGGGGTCGGCCACTTCTATTTGAGCCAGATGGAGGAGTCGGCCGCCTCCCTCGAGCAGGCCATGGACATCTTCGAAAGCCTCGGCGACCGATCGGGCGTGGTGGCCAGCTCGTCGTTCCTGTGCCTGGCCCGCCCCGGCGATCCACGGGTCAACAAGTGGTCGACCGAGGCCCTGCAGTTCGCCGACGATACCGGTGACCGCACGCGGCAGATGGCGGCCCTGGCCACGCTGTCGTGGCAACACTTCTTCCGATCCTTTGCCGGCAGCCCGTCGGAGTCAGCCGAGGCTGAGAGCTTCGCCCGGCGCTTGGCCGAGCTGGCGGCCGAGCTCGGGGCCGGTGACATGGCCGTGCACGGCTGGAGCCTGCTGGCCGTGATGGCTCGGTTGTCAGGCCGCCTCGAGGAGGCCTCGGCGCACGTGGCCGCCTTGCAAAGGGTCATCGGGCGCACTCGCCCGGCCGAACCCTGGCTGGCGTGGGCGGCCAGCTTCGCCGTGGCCGTGGCTTCGGGGGCGCCCGGTGCGGCACCTCCCTACCCGCCCGACGACGCCCTCGACCCGGTGATCCTCATGGCCGGCCTCGTCATCCACGTGGAGCTGATCCTGGCCGGTCGGGCCGAGGAAGCGCTGCGGCGCTTCGAGCGCGCCGGGCCCCCGGCGCTGCGTGGTCCCATGGCTGACGTGGGCGGCCTGGTGTACGCGGCGGCCCTGGTACTCGGCGGGCGGGGCCTGGAGGCGCCGGCGTGGACCGACCGGGCCCGCCATGGCGCCTTGATGCTCGAGGGAAGGTCGGCGGCGGCCACCGCCGATGCGCTCGACGCCGAGGTCAGCGGGGACGTCTCGGGCCTCGGCCCGGTCCCCGTCGCTCGCGACAGCCTGGCCGGCGCCATGACCCTGCGGGCCTACGCCGCGACCGGTGACGTAGAAGCGCTCGAAGCCCTGCGCCGGGCGGCCAAGGATCTGGCCATGCCCGGCTTGTTGGCTGGGCTGAGCTGAGCGACAGTCAGGCTCGCTTCAGGCTGTCGAGGAGAAGGTCCACGGTTCGACCAGCCTCGGCCCGTGCCGAGCCGGGGTCCGGCGATGTCGCCACGTACTGGGCGGCGGCCATGACGCCGGCCAGCAGCATGCGCGTGAGCGGCTCCACCGGGGCATTGTCGATGCGACCGTTGAGGACAGCGGCCTCCACCGCCGTGCGCACCAGTCCCAGGGTGTAGCGGTCGGTGATGTCCTGGCACACCTCGGCCGGCAACACGGCCGACCATCGAGGGCGCAGACCCGTTGCACGGCCGGGTCGAGCACGGCGTCGAGGTAGGCCTGGCACCCGGCGCGAAGTTGCTCCACCCCGTCATCGGGCACAGCCATGGCGGCGGCGGCTATGGACGTGACCACTTCCTGCTCGACCAATTCGTAGACGGCACAGAACAACGACTGCTTGTCACCGAAGTGATGTTGCAGGGCACCGCGCGTGACCCCGGCCAGGGCCACGATCTCCTCACGCCCGGAAGCGGCGTAACCCTTGGCCGAGAACAAAGTGCGTCCCGCGCCGAGTAGGCCTACATGCTATATACAGCAACGCGCATGTATATGCCCGTTGGCGGCCCGCAGCGAGGAGCGACGATGACCCTGGCCCGTGACGAGGTAGTCCCCGGCATGCTCGCCGAATACCAGTCCTTTTCCGAACTTCTGCGAGGACTGAGCGACGATCAGTGGGAGACGCCCAGCCGGTGCGCCGGCTGGCGGGTGGCCGATGTGGCGGCGCACGTGACCGGCCAGCTCACTGACGTGGTCAACCTCCGCCTCGAGGGACTGGGCACCCCTGAGGTGACCAAGCGCCAGGTGGACGACCACCGGGGCCGGTCGCCTCAGGACCTGGCCGAGGAGTTGGAGGCGAGCACCAAAGCTGCCTCCGACCTGGTCGGCGCCTTCGACGACGCCGCCTGGGTGGCACCGGGGCCCCAGGGTGCCACCACCTTGGGCTTCGGCCTGGAAGCGCTGTGGTTCGACACCTTCCTCCACGCCGACGACATGCGCTGCGTCCTCGGCATCCCGAGCCAGCACGGGGCTGGCATCCGGCCGTCGCTGTCGCACATCGCTCAGGTGCTCACCGACCAGGGATGGGCCTCGGCCACGCTGGTCCTCGACGGCGTCGAGCAGTTCCCGGTGTCGGGCGGTGGCCGGTCCATCACCGGCGACGCGTTCGCTTTCGTGCTGGCCTCGACCGGCCGCGGCGACCCCGGAACCTTCGGGCTGGGCGAGGACGTGAACATCTACCGCTGAGGGCCGCCGTAGGCACCCTGTCCGAGCCCGATGTCCTCAACGCCACCGGCAGGCCTGGTGCTTACGATGAGGCCCCCGACACGTGGCAGATGCAGAACTCGTTGTCCTCGGGGTCGAGGAGCACGACGTAGCCGTCGCCCTCGTGTCGGCGCACGAATCGGGCGCCGAGCGCCACGAGCCGAGCCTCCTCTGCGGGGAGGTCGTCGGTGTAGAGGTCAAGGTGCATCTGGTGGCGTGCGACCACCGGCGTGATGGCCACCTGCAATGAGAGGTTAACCGTTGGCCCTCGAAGCACCCGGAAGTCGTCTCCGGGTTGACGCCGGCTCGGGACGAGGTCCAAGGCCCCCGACCAGAAGTCCGTCATCGATTCGATGTCGGAGCAGTTGATGACCGTGCTACCGATGCGAAGTGCCATGGACGTCCTGACACTCCGGCCGGCCGTCCCTACGGCGTCGGGTTGAGCGGAATCGGGGGCCGGGGGGCTTGGGTGAAGTCGAAGTCGTTGACCAGGTTGCCGAGGCCTGGGGCGCTTTCCCGAACGTCCGGCCTGGCATCGGGCTGGCCGTCGGTGCTCGGGTCGAGCCTCTGGCCGTTCAAGAAGTCGTCCTCGATGAACTTGAGGTAGGCGTCGAACGACAACTGCTGATGGTCGATATAACCCCTTGGCCTCAAGGGGTGACCGCGACATCTCCTGACCTGGAGGTGTCCGATGGCCCGAGGGAGGAAGCGCCGGAGTTCCCAGGCGGATCTCGATGCGGCGGTCGAGGCGGTGGTCGCCGGAGCGAGC